>CESK01001419.1_pt1 | contig 27915 bp, 41 predicted proteins | sample 531091 | NCBI WGS metagenome assembly CESK01 (sample SAMEA2621271, study PRJEB7988) | marine metagenome | biome: marine biome (ENVO:00000447); feature: surface water layer (ENVO:00002042); material: "saline water (ENVO:00002010), including plankton (ENVO:xxxxxxxx)" | depth 5 m
GCAAGCAGTCTGATAATACCACAGGACATAGTGCACACGGGTGACACCAATAACAAGTTCACCTTTGGCACTGACACTCAGACTTTCACCACCGGCGGGACATCGAGGATGAACATAAGCGATTCCGGGGTGCAAATAGGAAGCGGAACAAGAGTCACTACAATCCTAGACCAAAACGATATGTCTTCTGATTCTGATACCGCTTTAGCGACTCAGCAGTCTATCAAAGCATATGTCGACGACTCTGTCGGTGCGGCTGGCGGTGGAGACATAACCGCAGTCACAGCAGGAAGCGGACTAACTGGAGGAGCGACCAGTGGTGGTGCTACATTGACTGTGGGTGCAGGGAATGGCATAACAGTCAACACGAATGATGTAGCAGTGACAGCAGCGCAGACTACAATCACATCGGTGCTAAACACAAGCCTAGTCGTCGGAAGGGATGCTGATAATCAAATCAAGTTCTCTACCGACAACCAAATGATATTCAGAGTTGGAGCAGGGGATGGTGTCACATTCAAAGCGTCAGGGGAAATAGAGGCGACAAAGTTTGATGGTGCGTTAGAAGGGAACGCAGATACGGCTACTAAGATTGCATCTATAACGAATAGCAACATTGTTCAGTTAACAGAAACACAAACTCTAACCAATAAAACATTGACCTCACCTTCTATTGGTACAGGTTTTACCTTTGATAGTATTACATTTACTTCTGCACAAACAAGTGCGGAATCATTTGCTAACAATGATACTTCATTCATGACATCGGCAGCGATAGAGGATAAGATTCTGTCTTACAGTTACACCACCAACACAGGCGACATAACAGGAGTTACTGCGGGAACGGGATTGAGTGGCGGTGGGTCAAGCGGTTCGGTAACTCTCAATGTAAGTGGCCTTACTGTTTCAGAATTAGCAGCCAACTCAATTCAATTATCAACAGAATCCTTCGCCAATAACGATACATCAATAATGACCTCAGCGGCTATTGAGGATAAGATTCTGTCTTACAGTTACACTACCAATACAGGTGATATTACAGGGGTAACTGCCGGAACAGGACTATCGGGTGGTGGTTCAAGCGGTGGTGTGACTCTCAATGTAAGCGGTTTGACTGTATCTGAAATAGCCGCAGGTAGTATTCAATTGAGTAGCGAATCCTTCTCTAACGATGACACATCAATAATGACTTCTGCCGCTATTGAGGATAAGATTCTATCATACGGATACACAACCAATACGGGCGACATAACCGGAGTGGACTTAACCGGTGGTACAGGTGTGACCATAGGTTCTGAGACTAATACCGGAAGTGGCGCATATTCTTCAACGATATCAATCGGCCAAGCAGTTGGTACTTCAGACGATGTGACATTCTCAACAGTCACAATCGCTAGTGAATTGATTCACTCAGGAGATACCAATAACAAGATTGGCTTCGGCACTGATACTCAGGCATTCACTGTTAACGGCAACGCAATTATGGGTATCTCTGACGGTCAAGTAACAGTAGATGGCTCAGTCACTGTAAAAGAGAGGGCATCAGCACCTGCTGACAACGCAGGATACGGGCAACTGTGGGTGAAAAATACAGGCACAGGACAACTATTCTTCACAACCGACGACGGAACTGATATTCAGATTACCACATCGTCAGCAGTTAATGCTAGTGGTGGTGGGGGGATATCCAATCTGGTCGAGGATACCAGTCCACAACTCGGTGGAGATTTAGACACTAACGGTCATGATATAATAATTGATGACGGTAAGGGAGTTTACGCAGACGCGATAAGTAATGGTCGCGAGTTGATGCTTTTCGGACATACATCAAGTGCGAACTCGTACATCAAGATATGGAATGGTATCTCAGATACGACTGCTGGTACTCTATTCGGTGCAGACGTAACTCACAACTCATACAACACCGCCGGAGCAGGTCGTATGACTGGCCCCGGATTTGAGGCGATTTCGGATGAGGATGATGTTGGGATGTCATTCAAAGCGAAAGGGCTAGGACAGTTCGTATTCACTAATATTGATTCCTCTGCTGATGCTGCACCTGTCATCTCTCTGCTTAGGAATACTGCTGATAGCGAGGTTGCTGACGATGACAATATTGGAATGATTAAGTTCATGGGTGCAGACTCAAGTATGCTAGAAGTAGGTAGCGAGACAGCGATACACGATTTCAGAGATTATGCTAGAATAGGAGTTCTAGTGCCTGACCAAACCAGCGGCAACGCTGACGGTGAGATGTACTTCTCCATCCTAGTCAAGGACAGTCAGAGAAGGCTACTAGCAGTTGGCTCCAACAATCTCGCTCACGGTGACACTCCCGCTGCGGGTGTCGCGGCAAAGGCAGGGCAAGTACGGACATTCTCCGGTAACCAAGCACTGGACTACGACGACTACGCTGGTCTGTACCTGATAGCCACTAGCGCACTCACCTTCACATTACCTGCCGACCCCAACAGAGGAGAGCAGTACGTCATTATCAGTGACACAACTGGAACTGTAACTATCGCAAGGAATGGCAATACAATCAACGGTGCATCCTCAAATGCCACCATAACCACTCGCTATGAGGCTAAGACGTTCATTGCAACTTCCTCTTCAGCGTACATAATGCTAGGGTGATACCATGCCAATGCCAGCAGTCTTAGGAACAATCGCACAACAAGGACAAGCAGGTGGTGGTGCACCGACGGGAGTCAGCATAGCCACTTCATCAGCGGGCAACTACGACAACGCAATCCTCGTTGAATGTGCATCAGGTCCGGCTGTTATAGATGCAAACGATGGGTCTCAGTTCAGCAGCAATGCAGGGGACATATCATTGAACTATGACGTCAACTATAACAATGCGGTGATAGCCAATTCAGGAGAGTTGAAGTTCATAATGAAAGGATACATCAGGGCCACAGGAGCGACGTCTTTCCAATGGGATATAGACGACAGTAGTGTGAACGTATTAGCAGACAGTGGTGGTGCTATCGCTAATGTTGGCACGAGCGGTACAGCGTCTACGAGCCAAGACGAGACTGGTATTTCTGACGACATAGGAGAAAGTATCTCTCTTATTCACAACTCAGGTGGAAGAGGATATTTGTTGTTAAGTCAATCAGGCGACGGGATTGCTTTCGATATAGAGGCTGCTGCTACCAACTCAACTGGAACCACCGATGCAGCGGATGTAACAGTGACGATAACGGTGGATTGACATGAGATGGGAAGTGACGGGAATACCCGATGGAGAGAGTGGGGACTACAAGGTCGAGCAGTGCACTACCACCACTGGAGAGTTGTCTTGGTTGAACTACGTGAACTACCGCAACATAGCAGAGGGAGACTACACTGTGCTATACAGGAAGTACGGTACCTCTTGGCTCAATATAATGCAGGACACCGAGCAGGAGTACGGTGAGCATGATTGGTTGATGACTCGTATGTCTGGTGACATACTCGTCGCTGGACTCGGTATTGGTATGATTCACATCCCATTGCTTGACTCAGAAGATGTGACTAGTGTCACAGTTGTCGAGAGGGAGCAGGACGTGATAGACTTGGTCTGGGACGATTGTGCCAAGGACGACAGGTTCACAATAGTGCATGCCGACATACACACATGGACACCCCCAGCGGGGAGCAGTTGGGATGTGGGGTGGTTTGATACATGGCTAACGAACGACATCGACGCTAATGACAACATAGTGAGCAATCAAGATTACCAGACCATGATAGAGAGTAAATATGGTAGTATGATTACAGAGATTGGTGGATGGCAATGGTAGTTATATGTACATACCCACCCTTTGAGATAACCATCTACCCAATCTTTCAGTACCGCTGCACTCTAGATTTACAGCATATCTGCTAGTTGAGTATAATTGACTCAATTGTATTTTGTTGGTGATGGGTATACCGTTTGATACTGCCCACATAACTAACTGCTCAGTCGGTACGTTTCCCTCTGCTGACTCAACAGACACACATCCACCTAACCCCCCAATGGATGTATCGAATACCCTAATACCTGATTCATAAGCAGCCCTTATACAATCCATGACATATTCAGATATATGTAAATGTACACCTAGATTAGGAGTTATACTATATGATTGTGAACATATTGAACGTATTTTTTCTACATTACCTACACTTTCAGTATCACAAAGAATCACTGTTTTTGCTATATTTTTGCCCCATTCTACACATTTCAATACATCTTCCTCAGGTATGTCTTCACTAAATGAACAACTAATGTATAATCTATTTATTGTAATTTGATTAGACATCTTCTCATATATCTCTAATGCTTTTTTGTATGTAATTTTTTGATTTTTCATATTGAAATCATCAGATGGACTAATTACTATATTTATCGAATCAGCACCTATACTCATCGCTCTTTCAAATCCTTTCTCATTCAGTACTAGCAGGTCTCCACCAGTTTTCTTGTATAGTTTCTCAGAGTCTCTCATAGATAGGATAGAGGGATGTACTAGACTACCCACCTCTATATTTTCCAAACCAGACTTTTTGAGTTTGTTCACTAGTTTGACTTTCTTACGAAGAGGTATGGTTCTACCTAGGCTTTGAAGTCCGTCTCTAGGTCCAACTTCATATATGGAAATAGCATTCATTCACTGTCCCTTCTAAAACAAACAAAATAAAGAAGTAACCCTGTACTAGCAACAAGAAGTAAGGGGAATGATAGATGTATGTCTATCTCTATGTCTTGAACTATCTTTTGTATTAGGCGATGGTCAACAATCATAAATCATCCTCCCAATCCTCGAATATTTCATTCATGCAACGTATGAACATACCAGTTTTGGTATAGAGTCTCTTCATCTTTCATCACCCCACATCGTACAGTAAAAACATAAGTCACTCAAACTGCTCGTCCAACCATTGCAATTTTCCACTTTGCACATCAGTAGCCCATCTCCATCTTACTAGGCTTCTTCATCTCACGAATCTGCTGCGCTGCGAATCTTATCTTCTGAGTGCTGTGTAGATGCCAGAATGAGTCTTTTGGTACCTTGAACTCTTTCTCTATAAGTTGGCATAACTCGTATCTTGAACTGGTTCTCAAGTCAGCATCAATGTCCAAACCTAGGACTTGACTGACTTCCTCATCGGTGTATTTTACACGTCTATCTAACCACACGTAGAGGTTTCCCATTATACTCATGAGTTTACGAGCAAACCATCTCCACAACATAGTGGTGTAGATTCTACACCGACGGTAATTTATTGTTTCGGTTTCCTGTATACTGAGTCCTGCCAAAAGTGACCACAACTCTTGCATTGCCACAGGTTAATTCTTCTCTTTTCACCGTCTTGATAACGTGCATTTAGCCTTCTAGGTATGTGCTTGTGATTACAAGCACGACAGGTTACGTTTAGTTTGTCTAGAAGTCTTCCCATTATTCCACTGGTCTCCTACCGACAATATCATCTATTCTCAATAGGGCAGTCGTAACTTCTGTCGCACTGAGCACAGCCTGCTTGATTAGTTTGGTAGGCTCGAATATACCAGCCTCTCTCATGTCGGTTACACCACCGTCTGTTACATCGGGTCCGTAGTGTAGGTTACCGTTCTGTATTTCGTGTCTCATAGCCAGCACCACGTCCAGTGGGTCATGACCTGCATTCTCCGCTATAGTAGCAGGAACTATCTCTAGAGCGTCAGCAAAGGCCTCTATTGCCATTTGGGGTCTACCACCCACACTGGCACCATGATTCCTCAGATACGAAGCCATTGCAGCAAAGGAGGAACCCCCTCCTGCTACTACCTTCTGGTCTTCTTTGACTAGGCTAACTACTCCCAGTGCGTCATCGAAGCCTCTCTCCACTTCGTCTAGCGTTGATTGTGTCGCTCCTCTCAGAACTAAAGTAGATTGGTCACTATCATCTTGTGACTCTACGAATATGTATTGTACGTCATTGTGCTTCTGCCTTGAAATCTTAACGAAAGCACTGGCCTCTAACTCCTCAGGGGTCTGTGCTACACTAATGTTGAGAGAACCCCTTAGTGCCTTCATCACACTCTGTGGTACTCTCCTTATCACACCGATACCATTCTTCCTCAAGTAGGCACACACGTGGTCGTGCACACCATCCCTGACGAAGACAACACCCTTACCTCCCATCTTCATCACTATGTGTTGTGCTCTCTCTAGTAGGTTGTCTCTACCAGACTGTTGGAATTGTGAGTAGTCTGCCGCATTCAGTTGAACTTGTACGTTTTCCTTGCTCTTCTCTTCTTCAAGCCCCGTGTTCAATAGAAGGATGTTGGTCTCATTGTCTAAGTCGTAGTCAAGCACGAAGTCCTTGTTGACTATTACACCGTTGAACAAGTATGATTCCTCTATGCTACCACCCGGTAAACTAACCACTCTAACCTTGTCCACATCACCAGCAGCCATGACAGCGTCGACACATAGTGTGCTGACAATATCAGTGGCCGCCTCCACTGTCTTACCAGTGATTGCAGTTTTTGCTATATCGTGTAACACCTCGTTACCTGTGTCCATAGATACCTCTCTGTTGAGATAATCAATAGCCATTTGAGAAGCCTCATGATATCCTCTGCATATTACGTTAGGGTGCAGTCCCTTCTCAAACAGCATCTCACTGTTAGAGAGTAGTTGACCTGCTAGGACCACGGTTGTAGTAGTACCGTCGTAGCAGATAGTCTCCTGTGTCTTTGATATCTCAATCATCATCTTACCACCGGGATGAGCCACATCTAGTTCTCTTAGTATGGTGGCACCATCATTGGTTACGATGACATTACCACCACCATCTACCATCATCTTGTCCATCCCCATTGGTCCTAGTGTGGAACGTACAGTCTCTACGATGGCCTTAGCCGCTCGTATATTCATCACTTGTGCATTGTTTGTCTTGTCTTTTTCGGTCATCTCCAATTCACCTCAATCTCTATCTCTTTTCCCGTATCAAGGGAAAGTGACTTTATCACACCGTATTCGGTGCCGTATTTGTACAACTCGTATGTTAGTTGTGCATCTTTCAAACAGTAGTCTGCTACCTCATTGTAATTACCCAAAGCCCATTGTTCGGGTGCATCCACACTCTGCATAGACTTACCTTCTTTCAATGTGCATTTACTAAGAACACCAAGTGAAGTTACTATCTTATGAGAAATACCTTTAGATGCTTTTGAAACTAGGTTCTTAGTATCTATTATTGTATCACCACTCTTTGCCATAACATCACTAGCAGCCCAGCAGTCTAACGAATCTCTAATTACAGGTAAGTCAAAACCTATTATATTATGTCCCAAAATCCTACCTCCTTTTTCTACATGTTCTGATATATGATTTCCTACATTTGATGCATTTAATGGTAATATGTTTACATTATCTAAATGTATATTTTTGTTACTAAATATAGTTCCGTTAGTACCATCCCAAGTAGCAATCACACTAGTCTTGAATAGGTTCTTATTTCCCCATCCTCCTATATCCCAAGAATAGTTTTCAGTCTCTATATCCAAAGAAAGAATCTCACTCATCGTTTACTCCCTCTTTCATTCGGAGGTACACCACCTTGTTCTCCTTTACGGTGTCAAACATATCCTTAGCGTACTTTCCAAAGTGATTCCAACCAGTGCCTCTGGTAACAGAATTAAGTTTCATGTATGTCTGTATCACACTGTTCTTCCTGTGCCAACCTGCCCCTCTTGAATCATCGAAGTCGTATGCGTCTGTGTTTTGATACGCTATTGCAAACCTCTTCTTGTACTCTGATACCTCAGTCTTCTTGTATCCGACCTCAACCTCGTCTTCTAACCATAGAATCAGATTCTTTGTTAAGTCGTATAGAATGTCTTTAGCCATGTCAACATGCTCACCTGTAACTTCCCATGACTCATCTAACATAGCCATGTGTGTTGCGAAGATTACGGTATAGTTCTCAACAGCAGGCATGAATGATGCCACCACATCCCCTATACCCGGACCTAATCCATCTAGCAAAGAGTAGTAGTCCTCTATGGAATCGTATGCTGCTGCATAGAAGTCATCTCCTGCTGTAAACATTTGATGCATATACTGCTGTAGCAACTCCTCTTGGTCATATCTGTTCATGGTATCCCAATCAGAGAATGAAGTCTCACTGATGTTGAGAACCCTATCCCTCACTCTCTTAGTTAGACCTTTGAAGTAGTTCACAATGTCATCATGCTCAACAGACATCTTTGGTATTTTCTTGAAAGCCATCTCCATCCTCTTCATACTGACACCCATCCTCTTGTCTGTGTCCCAGTCTGCCCAATACAACAGAACCCTCTGGAAGATACCCTTAGTGAGTACGTACTCCTTTACACCCTTAGGAGGGAAAGTGGTAATCCACATAGACACTAGAGACTCAGTCTCTATCCTTCCTGCTTTGGTGTGTTTAACGAGTATGTTGTTGTTACTCCCTACGGGGTTACAAGCGGATTGTAGATACAATACAGTCTCCTGACTGTGCTTGTTTGGGTTGAGTATGATTGAACCCTCATCGAAGTTGAGTGCTTTGCGACCATCAAGAAGCCCTTCTTTGAGATGTTTGACGGTCTCACCTTCGACCACTTCTTCTTCCCATCCACCAATCAGAGCAGCGTCAGTTCCAGTAGTATACATCTCAGTGGGTATCTCAGCCTCTCTACAGATGTCACCTATGAACTCCCAAGACACAGACTTACCTGACCTACTAGGTTGAATCCAGAACACATGCACTCTTGGGTCTAGGTGACTAGGACCCCAAGGTATTCTGACAAAGGGGACAGCAACCTGCCCCTGTAAGAAAAAGAAAGACAACATACCGGGTATATCATTCTCCATTGATGTTTGTCTGAAGTGCTCTAAGTACCCCTTGAACAATGGAAACTTCTGCACTGCTTGGTAGTCTGAGTAGTGGCGCATAGTGACCCCACACGGGGTCAGTACTTAATACATACTATGTATATACAAGACAGTCGGACATTATACACGTCTTTTCACCTTTCTCTCTACTACCATCTTATCCTCAGAGGTGAGTGCCTGAATGATTCTGCCTCGCAGTACCTCACCTAGACCTTTTATTTTCTTCAAAGACTCAGGGTAACACATCTCTTCAATGCTTCCACACTCGTCTAGTATTCTATCCGCCATGTCCTTCCCTATACCCGGAATCGCTAGAAGCATATCCGCTCTGATGTCATTTGATGCGACTCTTCTTATCGTCCTCGCACCATGACTGGATGCTGGTTTGTGTAACTTGTTGTGGAGTTTGGTGATAAACAGAGCAGCCTCACTTACGTTGGGTGTGTAGAATACTTGACACTCGAAGTCACTCATGATGCGTGCTATAGTACCAGTCAACTCATTCTGTATCCTAGTGTATGTGACCTTCTTGCCAGTCTTCTTAGCCATGGCTACGTACTTATCTATCCCACCGTGTATGACTAGGAAGAATCTTTGATAGTTGATATCCATGTTCTCCAGTTGTCTCCATAGATGACCACTGTGGCTTGAGAGAAACAGGTCATTGATGCTCTTGGCTTCAACACAGGCTTCGCCTAGAAGATAGTCCCCAACCACCAGAGGCTTTCTTATTATGGACAGCCCAGCCTTCTCTGCCTTTCTTAGAACTGACTCACACAAAGTGCCACGCTCGTTGCTGTCTACAATCATTGCAGGTCGCCTACTCATGTGTTTTGCCTCCTAGCGTGTAACTTACAGAGTTTGTTAGAGCCTCCTGTTATTCTAAAACAACACTGACTACCGCTTTTTGTGATAGCCTGACATCTATGTTCCGGTGGTGGATGTGTGAAGCAGTGCTGACATAGATTGGTGAAAGACTTCCTGTTACCATTTCTACTAGGTAGTTTCTTTCCACACTCCTTACAGACTCTTTTGCTGTTCAAGAACATATTCATTTAATCCATCTCCGCTGTTCCGTCATAGTACCTACACCTTCCAGTACAGATACCGTCCTGTATTAGAGTGCGACAAGTAGCAGGGATATATCCGTTGTTGCCTCCACTACCCACCACTATGCTTTTTACTTGGTGTGTGGTTACTGATTTATCGAAATCAACCCACTCCTGTTGTTCTATGATATTGACTATCTGCCTAACATGTGACTGCTTCTCCTCCATTGATGGGTAATCAGGGGGGAAGAACCATCGCAATCTACCGGCTAGATAAGATGCAAAGTGAACCCTCGCTTTGTGTGTAGGGTTACCACCACCCATCGCTGACTGTGCTAAACATGGGAGTATAATCATGTTATCAACAGACAACTCAGGTAGGTCTATGTTCTTGTATTCCTTACTCTTGAACTTCTTCACTCTCTTTCTCACATTAAGTTTGATGCTGTCCTCACCGTGGACTATGAAGCCAGAGCGAGGGTCTTGAGACATCTCCATGAGGTCATCATAGTTACACTCCATAACCTCATCAGAGGTCAAGGGTATGGTCCAGCAACCTCTCCTGCTATTGTATGAGTTTGGTATTCTAATCATACCCGCTGTGTCAAAAGCGACAGTGGGGTCATTGCAGTACAAGTCTAGTTTCTTATGCCAGTCTGATAGTAACAGTCTTCCTGCCTCTTTGATGAGAGCAACGTCATACCCTGTGGAGGGTGTGTGTGTTTTAGCGAGAGGCACCCAAAAATGAAAACCACCACCACTAAACCAAATATAGTGGATTTTGTTGTTGCTTTTTAAGTAGGTATGGAGTTTCCTTACTTGCTCATGCATCTCATCAAAAGGGACATCCTCACCTTTCTTCCTGAAGTTCTTGCAATCAAAGTCACATACGAAGTGACGAATGATTGGTGTGTTGTAATCGACTCTGTGATTTCTAGGTGGGGTCAGGCTTCTGTATCCATAGGCTGTGAAGTATACGTTACCACTCCCATTCTTACCTCGCCAGTAACTCTCTAACTCACTAGAGTTCTTTACTAGCCTCCTGAAACCCTTGTTACCTTCAGAGTCCAACTCAAGAACTTCTCTAGGGAAGTCCAGTGTAATGAAGGTCATTCTACTCAGTCTGCCTTAGATAGTCTACTTTCTCTTCTAAGTCGTCAATCAACCTCACCATAATATTACCAATGTTTGGGTTGGTCAATATGGTCTTGTTCAAACTAACATCAAGGTAGTGGTAGTTCTCGTCATTTGTAGGTGACACACCTATGTCACCATACTCATGCAGTGTAGTTTGTCTGGATATTCGTAGTTTGTAGTCATCTCTACCCAACATAGATATCTTGACATTCACATTCATGTATGGTACAAATCTGGATAGTACCCCAACCGTCAGTCTCTCAAGCATTCTCTCGCAATTCTTTCTCTCTTCATTATCTTCTCTATTCATTGTAACTCCTCCAATGTCCACGCAGGACAGATATCGAGAAAGTCGCACCAAGCGCACTTAAACTCGTTTCTCTGTGCCGGGAATGATTTATCCAAGTGGGCTTTGACTAACTTCTTCAGTCTACGCTCCACTACTGCTGGGGTATTTCTAGCGCTTCTGTCATTGACAGACTGGTAATCCCAGTGCTTACCGTCGCCTTCATTGATGTCTCCTCCGGGGAACTCCCATCCCCAATGTGTGATGGGAAGGAACTCACCGTGTGGGCTGTTCTCTAACATCATCTTGTAGAACTGCATCTCCGCTCTCATGTCGGAAGACTTCCTTGTCTTCCATTTACCAGTCTTCAACTCCATCAATGCAAAGCCTCCGTTACCGTCTTCGAATATTCTATCAATAAAACCGCGCATGTGTATTGGTACACTCACGGTCTCTCCGTCATCCATCACTACATCAACAACTCTTGAGCCGTGTATCTCTGCTTCATTACCAGCAGGGAACCAGTTCTCTCCCTCGCAAGCAAGTAGCCTATTGAATTGCCAATCGACCCAAGCGGTAATCTGCTCAGGCTCACCATACTGATATGGTTCAGGTGGTGTGGGTATGACAGAGTGCATCAAGTTCCTAGCCTTCTCTATCTCTCCCTCACCTATGAGTTCCATGACCTCATCATAGTGGTCGTACATCTTCTCAAAGAAGTACTCAGTGAAGTCATGGACATTGTTACCTCTTATGTGATGGTCCTTTTCTTCCGTAGGTAATTTGAGTATATTCTGAAACTCATACTGTTTATGGCAGAAGCCAAACGTACCAAGACTACTCTTAGTTACTCTGAGTATCTTGTCTGTATCTTCTGGTTGCCATGCGTATGTACTCTTCTTGTATGACTCAAGCAAGTCATCAAAGGGATAGTCATCCCTCTCTGTTCTGTCGACCTTTATGTCTTCATTTGGATTGTATCTCATTCTGAACACCCCTCGCATCTCATCTTTGTGAGTTGTCTACTACATGATGGGCAAGTAGGATAACCCTTTACAATCATGGTATCCATCATACCAGTCCAACCACAAAAGCATGTAACCGTACTCATTCTTCTACCTCTCCTGTTGTATACTGTACTTCTGCTTTACATGATGAGCACGTTAAGTAGGTGACCATACCCTCACCTTCACCAAACACGTCTTCCTTAGTGAAGTCGTTCTGCCAAATGAGTTTACCACCACACCACCAACAAACGTCTCTCATTCTGCTCCCTCCAGTTCTATCAGTTTCTGCAAGTACACAGCCAAGTCCATGGCTTCCTCTTGTGCGTGTATGAGCCACTCTAGTTTGGATAGAGGTGCAGTCTCCATAGTCACGCCGTACTTGTCCTTGCCCACGGCTGCTCTACCTTGTATCTTCTTGCATACCTCATCTTCTATTCTACTCATTTGTATTTCATCTCCCTTACTTCTTTCTGATACCATTTCTTAGCACAGTAGTCACAGAGTCCAAGTGTCTTACCAAATGTACCCTTCATCTTCTCACCACACTTTGAGCAATACTCATACTCAGCCATCACCACTCCTCCGGTATGCTACCTGATAGAGAATCCAACTTCCATTCCATGGTACTATACACTGACTCTAGTTTCTTGTGTATCATCTTCTCTGTGATTGTCTCGTAGTCAATATCGAACTCATCTATCTCTGACGGTTCTCTGAATGCAACTACTTCTGCCCACATGGGTTTCCTCTTACTGAACTCCACTTGGTTAGGAAGAGTCTCAGGCGTACTGGATATGTACACCCACTGTGCCCCGTCCCCCGGTCTGAATGGTTCATCAGGTTGCATGTTGTCGTTGTAGTACTTGGCTGCTCTAACGGCCATTGGTACTACTGTAGTATACTGATGGAATGCTTTCTTGACTCTACCGAAAGTAGCCACGTCCTCTATGTTGACAGTGCCGTCTTTCAGAGAATTGACTATGGGTCTGATTGCAGCGTTTACCTCATCCTCAGAGGCACCTGTCCCTATCAGGTTGAACGCTATGTCCTGCACCTTCTTCGTGATAGGGGCAGAGTTAGCGGCCTTCAACTCAAACCCTGTTACCTTCATTTTACCCCTTTCAGACTCAGGCCACGTCTTGATACCGAAGTATCTGTTCTTGGTTCTAGTGCATATCCAGAAATCAAAGTAGGCCTCTAACTCCACATCAAGATACGGCATGTCTAACTTCTCCTGTGCAGACTCAGTGAGTCTCTCTGCTAGTGTCTCAGCCTCATCGAGTGGTACCTGTATGAATGCAGAGTCGGTGTGACCATACAGGGCATTGTAACCCATCTGTTCACTCTCTGTCATTAGGAACTTGATACTCTCCCTACCTCTGTAGGTGATGGTCTTTCCAATATCTAGGTCAGACCACATACCCCCTATCTTTCGCATGGATACCATACCATATAGGGCGTTGACTGCAACCTTAGTAGCAGTCTGTAGCATGTCATATCCCAGTTTCTCATCTGGGTCAGTCGCTTCGTACATCTTCTTCTTGTACTCTTTTCTCAGTGCCAGCATCTCGACAACGACGCTAGGCAGAAGGCCTTGTTTGGTTTGGTCCCAATGGGTTCCGTTCCCAATACTTTTGATTCCATCACCTGCACTGCTTCTCTTTGTCTCCCATGATAGATTATCACTGAGTATGATATTAGGATAGAGCGATGCGTAGTCAAAGAGACCAACACCCTCATGCCTACCGTGTTTCGGGTCTGGTATGAAAGCAGCCTGTAGTTCCTCTCTTGAGTTGGCTTTACCTGATGGTGCTTTCTTGTCTGTTCTTCTAGCAATCAAGCCTCTGAAGTATCTAGTCACCTTGTTAGTGCTTGGGAAAGCCACACCACATAACTGTTGCATGGCTAGGTGAAAGTCGATTGCATGAAGTTTCTCATCAACATCCCTGAGGAGAGTTGTATCCACTAGACAGTAGTCTACGAACTCATCGAAGTACTCTCTCCACCCATTGTGGACTGTCATGCCCTCTATCCTGTTAGTTAGTTTCTCACCTAACTCTAGTCTCTGTGCTACCCAGTCTAGTTTCCTGCTAGACATCTGACCTCTACCTGACTTCTGCCATATTGACTCGAAGCCACTACCAGTCATCCCACGAGCGGCACTATCGTAAACGAGTCTACCACGTATTGGTTGTGCAGTGTCATCATAGAAACCCTGACCGCCCTCTCTCAAGGGAGTCATGTAGTGTAGAGGGCTTAGTCTGTTCATGTCCTCTAGCCTTCTAGTCAAGTGTGGGAGGTCAGCCCAGTTACCGGCATGTGCTACCAGTATGTCTGGGTTGCAGGCATCGAGATACTGAAGGAAGGCCTCATGCATGGCTGCCTCGCTTCCGTACAGGTGTAACACATAACCACCCTGCCTGTCTATCCAATCTGTTGAGAAGTACTCCACTCCCTCTTTCCAAGCAAACACCACAGGGTTATCCTCATGTGTGTCAACTACAGCCATTACTGTAGTGAAGTCTTCCTTCGGGTCCCACTCCAAATCGTAGTACCAAATGCGAGGTGCGAACTCAGGTATCCCCTCAGGGTATGTGTTGATGATGTATTGGTCTCTGTAATCTAAATCGGCTTCATAGGTCTGTATCCTATCTTTGATGTTCCACAAGTTGTCAGGTGACACTGTGGTCATCTTCATCAGAGGAGCACCATCAATACCCTCGGCATGCTCATCAAAGTGAAAGTGAGTGCCGGGGAAGTCTGCTGATACTCTAGACATCAAACGAGGCGACAGGTCTCTCCTAACCCAACAAAAGGGTTTGACATAGTCATCATCCTCAATAGTAATTATCCTCTCTACGAGAACACCGTCAGTTCCTCTTTTCCTTTCATAGATATGAGGAGGCTCTGACCTATCGAAGTCTGGGTGAAACCAATCGACTATCATCATCACGCCTCGTTCTTGATAACGAGGAAAGTGTTGTCCTGTTGGATAAACAGGAATGTATTTTCCCCCATGTGTAACAATGCGTTGCCGTCCTCCAACAGAGATGTGCAATCCATTAGCCACTTGCCGAACTTGGACTGTAGTCTCTTGTTCGGGCCTTCTGTATCAGTCAACTCGATGTCTATCGTCAACTGCATTGTGCCTTGTTTACCTGCCCTCAAGAAGAACTCCCTCTCCTCAGGGTGTATTGAAATCATGAAGTTAGGGTATGCGAAGAAGTTCTTGAAACTAGATACCGACTTCAGATTAGAGATGTCTATTGTGCCATGCCCCTCCAACTCCTTATCCTTGTAAGTTGTGAACATGCTCTTCTCAGTCTCCCTCAGTATCTTCTCAACAAAGGGTACCTTGGAGTAACTGTTGATGCTACTCATGGTAGGTACTTTCAGTGTCATTGAATCGCACTTCACTGTCAGTTGCTTACCCATGTCCTGTTGTGAGAATCTAACTGTCGCACCCTTTGCCTTCTTACAGAACTGTACTACTTTCTTCAAGTCAGAGATACCTAGGTTTCCCTCACTCCTGATGTCATCATGCGGTACTAGCATATGTCTTCGCAGGTAGTGGGTATCGAAACCCACAGTGCCTGTTGCCCTAGCACCTGCAAACATGACCAGAAGGTCCTCAACATTCTCCCCGAATGATGAGAGGAAGGCTAACGCCTTCTTCCTATCAAGAGTGACGTCAGTCATCTCAAAGACTTCCGTCGTATAGTTCAGGCAATCCTAGGAAGACTGGTGCCTTACCTACCTCTGTGACCAGAACAGTTCTCTTCTGTCCTTGTAACTGGGCATTGGTCTTGCACTTGTCAAAGGTAGCAGTGTACTCACTCTTGACTAACTTACCTGTCTCATCATCATAGGAATCTTCTCTGTTCATTGTTAGTATCTGGAATACGAAGTTGTTGCTCGCCTTCTCCCAATCGGGTCTCCACTTGGCCGCTTCCTCATTCTTTCCGAAGGAGTAGTTGGTGATTCTAAGATGAGTCTCCCAGAAGATACGAACTCCCTGTTTGACCAGTCCCTTACACACAGCAGTCAACTGGTGGAATCTAGTCTTTCGGATAGCCCAGTCCCATTGGTGTCCTACCTTCTTGTTCCAGTCTGCACTGTCAATACCATCCTTAGCGAGGTTCAAATCGACTATCCTCATGTTGTTCACACATACGCTGTCCCACAAATCCACACCAGTGACCAACACACCCCACAAGCGTGGGCCATCATAGTCAGGTGCGTTCTGCTCCTTGGCTCTCTGCAAGGCGAACTGCATAATCTTCATGACACGGTTGTGTGTCTCTGGATAATCATAGGCTGTCCTGTCACCAGTCTGCATGACCCATGGGTCCCAACACTGTATGCGTTCGTTGTCTGCGTAGAAGGCACTGGCTGATGCCGAGCCTCCCCCATCAAAGTCAACAATCTCAAGAGTGTCTCCCCTCTTGGTTGCTTCCTCATCCTTGACGAATGCGTCAAGCACAATGGCTGACTTACCTGTGTTCTCATGGCCTGCGATACCCACGAACATGTGAGTCTTGGGTCTGTTCTGATGCAGGTTAGTCAACTCAGCCCTCAGGTCTGCGAAGGCATCAGCCTTCTTCTGAGTCATGGGTTGCTTTGCCTGTTGCATCGGCTGCGGTGTGTTCTGTAGTTCTGGTGGTATGTCTTTCGACGCTTCCATCGCTTTTGCTTTACCGAATCCTGCCATCAGTCCTCACTTCTCCTCTTCATCTGTTGAGTCTTGTTGACGAGGCCCTTGGACTTCGTTCAAGTCTCTCTGTAGTTGTACAAGTGCGTTGTTGGTGGTGTTCACGAAAGACTCCAACAGCCTGATTAGTATCAGTCTCTGAGAAGACTGTGATTGGAATCCCTGTGCTAACTCTGAAACTCTTTGTCCCTCAGTTATCAGATGTTGCATCTGTGCTTTCAGTTCTTCATTCTCTGCTTCCAGTTGCTTCTTTGTCATTTTTTTCTCTGCCATACTTATCACTCCTGCCCGATGAATTGAGACATGCTAGTGTTACCACCCTCTGTTCTCTTTCGGATTCTCCTTGGGTCAGCATAGATACCAAAGACGTTCATCTTAGGACTTTCCACACCGTCTCTCACACTCATACCTATTCTACCTATGACTAGGATTGTGGACTTCTCTGCCCATGGTATTTCCTCATCGCCTTTTCTGGCTACGAATGGATTGCTGTTATCATAGCACGCACCACTTATCCAACACGCAACCTCAGCCTGTGGCTTCTGTCCGTACTGGCTTTGTAGAGATACGTTGGTTAGGTTTAGGCTGAAGTTTCTACCAGTCTCATCATAAGCACTCTCCCTACCCTCAGTGGATAGTCTGCTTACTGTTCCTTTGGTGACCACTATGGGTCCTGCTCTACCAGTCTCACCGTTTATCTCGAATGTCCTGCTCTTACTGTTGTAAGCATCCAAGAGCATTTCCAGAGGAGTGTATAGGTCATGGAAGGTATCGGATGCTAGGAACTTGTGTGGGTGTAGGAACTTAACCTCATCCTCATCCACGAAGTCTGTAGTGTACTGGACGTTCTCATGGAAACCGATACCAGTACCTAGCACATCTCTGAAAGCCTCTACCGCATCCGGGTTAGGTGGCCTTACCTGTATTCTACATGGGTCTCCAACTCTCACGTGCATGTCAGATGAATCTCCTAATGCATCAACTCTCCAGAGTTTGATGTCCTTATCGAACTCGGTCTCATGGTTACCCAAGAAGTAGTAGTTCCTACCTAGCAGAGACGGGTACATTGGTCGTCCTGTGGTTCTACCCATCAGACAGATGTACTTACCTTCTACCTTGAAGCCCATAGTTGGCTCTTCCTCTATTGGCTCATTTGTATCTACGACACCATTCGCGGTGCGTATCGCCCAGAAGTTCTCCTGTTGGAAGTACTCTCCCACAACACCATTGTCTATTGCTTCCTTGCTGTTAGTAATGTACTCTCTTGTTGCTCTGCTGACCATACCACCTCTTCGGTCTGTCTTCTTTGCATCGACTCCAATGAAGCATCCTACGAAGGGAACTGTGTTTGCCCCTCCACCTACTGTGCTTCTCCTCAATTGGATAAAGCACTGCTCTGCCCAGTCAATGAGTAAGTCCTCATCCTCTTCTTGCCAATCTTCGCATGAATGTTCATCAGCAATGAAGGAAAGGAAGTGCTTGATTACATCAGGCAATTTGTCTCCAGTCCTCTCTGCGTGTTTCTCCATGCGTTCCATTACCCCTTCGGGTAATGACATCGGCGTTGCGTTCTCTGTTGTTGCTACATACTCGTATTCATTTGTTTCATTCATTGTTCTTCATCTCCTGTAGAATTGCTTTCATCGTTTCGTTAAGGTTATCTATACTAATTGTCACCTTAAGTAAACTGCTCTGTATTGTTCTATCTAGTTCTTCAATCATGTTCATCATTCTTTCATCTCCCTTCTCAACTTCGCTACGAAGTAATCGAGGAATGCTTGGTCACTGTCAGGCCATTCGTATATTTTGGTCATCATATCACCATAGATATCTAGAACCATCCAGACTTTGTCATCGTCATCCATGTCGAACAGGGATGAAAGATTCTGATAGAAGGAACGCATTACGAAGAACCTGTCCCTCCCGTTGGATAGAGCCTTGTGGAACTGGATACGCATATCCATCCAGTCATCTGTGATGGCACTAAGCGCCGCCTGACTAGAACCACTGAAGTCGCTCACCCTGTCTTTGAGAGCATGCATGTCATGTTTGTGTAATGACTCCAACACACCCACTGCTGACCTCAAGTCCCCACCCATGTAGGTGACGAGCCTTGGGAAGTAGTCCTTCCACACATTGAGGACAGCATCAGGTACTCCGCACTTCTGACATACGTTGGTCAGATGCTTCGCACCCTCCTCGCTGTCAACGGCCTTGAACTTGTACACCACACACCTGCTCTTAATGGCAGGTCGTATCTTGCTCTCATCATTGGCTGTGAATATGAATAGGCAGTTCTCAGTGCTGTTCTCTATAATCTGCCTCAATGCATCTTGTGCGGTAGGAGTGAGACCATCAGCCTCATCAAGAAGGATGACCTTCCTGTCTGCCATGTATGGAGAAGTTTGGGCGGCAGTCTTCAAGAACACACGAATGAAATCAATGCCCCTCTCATCACTAGCGTTGCACTCATAGAAATCACAATCAATAGCATTGCCCAGCATCTGTAATGCAATCACACGAGCCGCCGTGGTTTTACCCACACCGCTTTGTCCTACGAAGAGTAAGGATTCAGGGTAGGAGTTCTCGGCCTGCCAGTTCTTGGCATCCTTGGTGAAGTTCTTCTGTCCAACGATATCGTCAAACTCAGTTGGTCTTCCTTGCTCATTCCATGACTTACTCATCATAACACATCTCTTGTTCCTTTATATCTGAATGCTATTTTCAACCTCTTTTACCCATTCTACGAACGACTCAAAGCCAGTGGGAGGAGGGTTCTCTAGAACCCATTTGAGATTCAGGTAACCCTGTCTATCGGAGAGCCTGTCCTGTAACTTGAAGTGGCTAATCATAGTCATCCACTTTTCTATCTCCTTGGTCTTGGTTATCCTCTCATCATAGGGTAAACCGAACTTCTCCAAAACCTCGTTCAAAAAAAGAAAAGCATTTTCATTTTTATTTTGTTGTTGCTTTTTATATGAACGAAATGAGATGGAACGCAGTATCCTGAATCCATTTACTGAAGATGCACTCTTTTGCATACTGAAGTTGAATTGAATGTCAGCACATATGAAACCAAGACCGAACCAGAAATTATCAGGGTGCATGGTATCAACTCGTGTACAGGAAATCAACGTACTGGGTAACGTCACTTATTCCCAAGTCTTCTCTTACTGAGGAGACAAGGGCATCTGGGATTGACAGCGGGTCTTTCAATATACTGGGAACTATGACCTCAATAGGTATCACTATTTCATCTGGGACATCATACCATTCCTTTGTCGGTATGATAGTGGTCATTCTGTTCACGATGCCACGAATGGCGGGGTTCACCACATCAAAGACCTCCGCATCACCCACAACGATGTAGTCATCATGACCATCAACACATGAGAGTTTTACAAACAACCTACTCTGCACAGACCTTATCGAGTGGAGTCTGAGAATCATCTTAGAGAGAGAGGTCATCAATAGATAACCACCATTGGAGAACGGCTCATACTGATTCAAATCTGGGAATCTTATAGCCTCATCATCATTAAGACTACTAATTAGTTCAGTCATACTATCTATACGTGTTGGGTAGTGTACAATCATAGGTGTGTCTTTCGTGTGTTCTGCTAGTTTTTCCAACCTGTCTTTTAGATTCAAATGGTGATACCTAGGGAAGATGGCATCATACACGTGTATGTTAGCACCATCAGTCACTGTCTCAAGTATCATGGGGGTATTAGGTAACCAAGACAAATCCGGTGCTTGTCCATTGGAAACAATCCTACCACTCCTGTCTCTCCAGATAAAGCGAACTCCATCATGCTCTCTAATTACATACAACATCTTAGTCGAACCTTTGTTGAGTAGTCTCTGATAATGAGAGTTATTGAACTCTACAAGTTTGTCTATGGAATCATGTGGATGGAATGGGGTGTACCTCCTAGGAGAGAGTGCTAGATTAGGCTCTTCGTACCATCTATCTGGTATGTCTAGACTCTCTGGGTCATTGAATATGATATGAATAAGTTCTATGGCATCCTTCAGAGACGCATGTCTCTTCATAACATCAGCGTGGATGCCTCTGCTGATGCCCAAGTGTATCACGAACGCTCGTGATGTGATTGGGGGTTTGTTCGCCAAGACGTGACCCCAGAACAATCTGGCCTCTATCTCGTCCATCTTGTGTGCTGTGTCTAACACCTTGACTGCACGCAGGGAGATGCTCTCCATCATCCTTGTTGCTTCTTTGATTGACCAACCTTGTGACGTACTGGCATTGCTCTCCTGAGCGAGTGTGAGTGCTAGGTCATTCTCCCCCAACACGTCCATTACCACATCAATGAACACACCCACCTCATCGGCAAACATAGATGCCAGTGAGTTCTTTGTCAGTAGTCTCTTCTGTGGATAAAGTAGTCTGTAAAAATCTAGGGCGGACTTTTCATCTTCTATCCTTAACGCCCACTTCTTACTTCCTTGTCTTATTGATTCGTGTAGTCTTGATGCAGATTGGAAGTTCATCCCAATAACTCCTTGATAACTGAATCAAACTGTCCAGTCCACTCTCGTGGTCTAGGTTGTGTACCTATTCCCAGAACAGTCTTGGTCTTCTGTGCTATCCCTCTAGATGTTATCTTGACTCCTACCTTCTTAGCAACCACATAGATACAATCTACGAAGAGAGCGTGAGGAGTTCTTCTACAATCCCAATGTGGGTGCTCCGAGATTTTGGCTTGCAATAACTTAGCAAGCACTATGACATTCAACGGCAACTCAAGTGCCGATGCTATCTTCTTCGTAGCGTCCTCAACATGTGTCTCGTATGTCTGCTTGACTATCTCTGATTTACCAATAACTTGTTCTGGTTTCCCACCTACGTTCGCCATCTCCATCACTCCTCTTGAATCTCATCATCATCTCCCCCTAGCAACTCACTCACCTTGTTACCCATAGCGTAGTACACGTCTGCACCTTCTTTGTCTTTCATCACTACCCTAGAGCCACAGTTAGTACAATACAGTGGTATCTCAAATACATCTGATATGTTTCCTTGTACCCCTATGATTTCTGTTCTGTAGTTATTCGTGTTACCCATACCGAGTCGCCAGTCGTGTCCTGATTCCATGCATTGTTCCAACTTCTGAAGAGTATCTTTCAACGAGGCTAGTTTCTGCCCCTCCTCAATCATCTTCTTTGCTTGCTCTTCAATCTGCTTTATCTTATCCTCAATCACTCTTCTTCCCCCATTTTAGTTTTCAACTGCTCTATCTCTCTCACTAGCCATTTTACCGTCGCGGAGTCAACGCTCCTTCTATTGACTATATCAAGAGCCTTCTCTAGACCTCTTAGTTTACCAGTAAGGTAGTGCTTGTAGTCAGGGGTCACTCCTCTTCCTCCGTCATCATCTCTGCTACAGAAAAGGCCGTCAGTATTTTCAGATGTGCTTCCAACAATTGTATGATGCGGTCGAGTTTACGCTCGACTGCTGTCTCGTGTCTGTCGAACTTACCACCTCTCATACTCATTCGCCCCACCCGTCCTCATCTATCTCTAGACCACCAGAGTGCTCAAACTCATCTCTTAGTAATTTTAGTATCTTAGTCCATTTTACTCGACCATAGTTTTCTCTACCACAAGAGTCACATTTGATTTCTATAACGGCTTTTGCTTTTTTTACTTGTTCTCCGCCTCTAATTTCTGCGAGTACACCCGTAACGTGTCCTCCCTCTACATCTATTATGCCCGCATCTGTTATGCTCCATTCTTCGTGCTTACAATTCCAATACGCCTCTTCTTCAAGAGCCTCGTATGCTTCTTCTGCTCGGTATTCGTCTCGTATATCTGCTTCGTAATCTTCTTTACTGTAACTCATTCTTCCTCGCCTCTCATCTGTTCTATCATGTCCTCGATTGCATGTCTCTCCATGATGTCCTTTCGACCAACACCCACGACTTGCTCTCTGTGTATCATCTCACGTAGAATCCTCTCGTAGTCCTCAAGAGTCTCAGGGTTGCCCCAGTGCTCTCTTACTTGTTGCCACCAGTCACTCATTCAATCACCTTCTCTTCGTCTGCCATGTATTCCATCAGCGACTCCAATGTAGCAACTCGCTCACGCAACCGCTTGACTTCTTTTATCAAAACCTCAGTATAGTGTTTCTTATCAGAGGTCATTTCCTCTTTGGAACCGCGCAAGTAATCCAATGCTCTCTTTACTTCATCACTCATTCTTCTTCCTCCTTGAAATCACCATTCATTTCGTATTCACTGTTATCGCCATATCTTGTTCCAATGAATGTCACACTAACATGTGCGAACTTACCCGACGGGATGCCATGTGTTCGACCCGTGTGTAGATGGAAGGCATACTCATATATCTCAAACACCTCTTCGCGTGTCAATTGCCTTAGCGACTTGATTTTCCACCTTCTTGTGTCAACCGACCATTCTTCTACTTCATACTCATTCATTCGTCTGCCTCCTCTACGTAGTCCGACCAGTTCCAAAGTGAAGCGTAACCGACCCATGGTTCCTCATTCCTGTTATCGTGCCATACTTTTTCGATACCAACAATACCATCATACAGTTCGCCTTTCTCTGCGTGTTCCCTACACAATGCTATTGTTTTCTTGACTCCTCTCCACTCTGTGCCATCTGAAAAGTTCAGGTCTTGGCCTGTGCTTCTAGACCCGTCGTGGTCGTGGTGAAAGCAATACTCTACTGTATCGCCCCTCACACCTTCTTCAGGTTCTACGTCAAGCGTAATCTTAGCGTTCATTCTTAGTTCTCTTTGTTTTCTCATCCATTCGTTCATGGTCTCTCACCTCTCTACTGTTGTTCCTTTATATCTGAATGCCTATAATCTGCCAAAAAGATACCTTTTCTCGTTTCCAATGGAGTTGTGTTTTTTGGCTCTGGAGCACGTCTAACAGGTCGCCCTGTAATCTGCTCCCGTAAAGCAACACACTTAGGACACAAAGGAAGTGTTCTAGCAAACTCATCAGACATGTACTGCTCTGGCCATGCTCTTATTTTCTCCCCACACAATCTCTCACGCCCGTTGGTGAAATGAAGATGAGTGGGTTTCCACGCCATCACTCCTTCCTCCTGTAGTCAGGATGGTTAGGCTTCAGCCTGTGTCTCCTTCTCTCTCGCATGTTCTCCAGTAACAGAAGCACGTTCTGAGCACCTGACTCCCAACGCTTGCCTGTCACATCATCATCTACCATTATCTCATGTAGAGACTCTATGTCAACTGACTCTATCAGTTCTCCTAGAATCTCGTATTCAACATGAGAAACACTTGTCGCTCTTCCTTCTTTCACTTTCATCATCTCCTATCATTTTGCTGTTGCCTTATAACTGTAGTTTGCGTAGTTCATATACTCTCAGTGTTTTTCACTTTCAGTTTAACAGGATAACCTAAGCCACATTTTTTTCGGCTTGCCTTTCTGCCTGTTCTTTCTCGTCATCATAATCATTGACGAAGTCAATCAATCTCGGAATCATCTCTTTGACTTGCTCTGCCGTGAGTCTTACACCATGTCGTGTGTGTTGGTTCTTTCCTTCTTGTATGTTCATGATTCTGAAGTCAACCCAAACCTTGTCATAGTAATCAACACGTCTGACGGCAACGTCTCCCTTGCCGTCCTTCCACTTGCCTTCCATGCTTACGGAACGCCAGATGTGTTCTTCGCCCATGCTAATCACTCCTCCTCTTCCTTGAGACCCCATTTCTCAACACTCATGCAATACGTGCCCCACATCCATGATGGAACACGCTCACCTGTGTCTGGGTCTTTGCTTCCAAGGACAACTCCTAACTCAGGGTTCTCAGCATCAGCCATCTCGACCATCTGCTTTCTAGTCATGCACTGTCTCAGTGTCCCGTCGCTGTTGATGAATCTCATGAAGAGATAGTCACCTGCTAGTAGATGGAAATCATCTGGGTCTATCTTGGTAACATGCCCACACGAGCACGGTAGGTCATAAGCCCATATCTCAACCTCATGTGTGTTGCCGTCCTCTAAAAGAATCTCTTGCTGACCTTCGAAACTAGGACGAGCCATCTCCAAATCCAGTTCGGCTAGTTTGTGTCCGCACTCAGTACAAGCCCAAGACTTCGCTATCTCCATCTTGTGTGCTGTTTCTTGTGCGTAGGCTTCCTCTGATGATGCCGGTGGGTCATATGCCACCTCATCACCCATGACCATGTTTATTCCTACACTCATCATGATTGTAGAAAACCTCATGTGGTTCTCCTGAACTGTAGGATGATTCATCATACGAATCACTTTCCAAGTGTCATCTGTCACCTTCTGGTATGTTAGTCCCGTTCCCTCTGGACTCCATACACCACCGATACCCATGTTATCGAAGTGCTCTCTTGCCCAAGTCTTCATCTCTTCGTTTATCTCAAACTCACTCATGTGTTTCATCTCCTACTGTTTCCTGTTCCACCAACTGCTCGCATTCCCAACACGGGAATAGACTGTGCGAGTCGGTAATTACTACCACACTCCCATCATGTATTTTACCCTTACACAAGGGACAACAATCCAATACACCCTTTGCAGGTAAAGCCATCAGCACTTCTCTGTCCTTTCCGTTGAAGTTGATGTACATCACCTCTTCACAAAGTTCTGATATTTCCCCCATGAAGTTGATGAACTTCCCATAAGGGAGGAACGACTTAGTGGTCAGTGTGTGTTCTACGTACTTCACCTTATCCACATATATCACCTAGTAAGTTTAGTTGGTGACGGTATGGATAGAACGAACGATTCTCTCTTATGATTGCAACAAATGTAGTACCCGCCACCACGATACCACCGCAACCAAGGAGTTGGTATAATCTATGAATGTTATTGCTTGAATATGTAAACATCGTCACCACCTTTGGGTATTTCTGTATCAGCCATGTCTTCGAATGCTTCCTTCCCCATGGTCTGTTCTAGTGTCTTCAACCATTCTTCTTTGTCGAAGTATGGTATGTCTGGACATCTACTGTCTGCGAACTCCTTGGCGTCTTCCAACTCCCAAAAGCCCTTCTTCACTCCGTCGAATACGATTCCCATCAGAATCCTCTGATTGTCCTGAACTGCATTCTCATCAACCTCACAAGACAGAGTCTTGTGCATGAAGTCCTCAGTGAGTCCGTATGTTAGTCCTCTAGCAAAGGACAGGGGTATCTCCTCCCTCTTGCTGATTGAGTTGTATAGTAGTTCCCATCCGAACTCATCGACTGTGTCGACTTGCCCTATCATGGTCGCATCCAACACATACATCGCATGAAGATGGGCAGTGTCCTCTGCCTCTGTCATCAAACGCTCCTTGACTCTTCTTCTGAGACGTATGTATTGCAACACGTCATCAGGGGTCTGTGTTTGGTCTACCTTTTCTGCAACCCCATGAAGTATGTCGAATATGTTCTGTGTTGTGATACTCATTCGATGTATGCCCCCATCGTTTTCACCTCTTCGGTCGCAACACTTTCACCTACCATCTCTGGATTGAGTATAGCGTTGGTAACAGGTACGGCTTGAACACGTATCTGTTGTCTCCCGCTCATCTTGGTCACTGTCATGTCGTTGATTTGGTCTGACACCTCAGTCACAAGTCTAGCATGCTTCGCATACTTGTCCTTCCAGTGCTTCGCTAGTTCCTTGTCTGTACTGATAGACATCTCAAGTCCCTCCTTGAGTGCCTCGGCAATACGCTTGTAGGCTACCTTACCCAGTACACCCACTTCATCAGAACCCTCAGGTACTAACATACCCACAATCATGTCCAAGAGTATGTTCCTCTGTAACGTGAGTGGTATCTTCATGGGAATCCTCTGCTCCCATGACCTCTCTCGTTTGTAACCACGTCCTTGTGTTCTCCCACCAGTGTGTGGCTCAGTCTGTATCATGACCGTAGAGCCAGTGAGCATATCCATCACCATTATCTCAGGGTCGCTGAAGTACTCCTCACTATCATCACGTCGTTCCTTTTCTTCTTTCGTTATCACAGCACCGAGCGTAGCCAAGGCTTTGCCGACACCATCAGTCCATTCCATTTGTTTTGCTTGTTCCATCATATCACCTCTCTTGTTCCTTTATATCTGAATGCCTACAAAAGTCACATTTGCATCTTCTATCATGTCCCCAGTGTACCTTTGCACCACACCACCTACACAATGAATTATTCCTCACCTTGCATCATCTCCTTGACCTTAGGATTGTAGAACAGGTTATCCACAAGTCTGATGTCATCAAAGATAAACTGTCTAGGGTTCACGGTCTGATTATAGACATACGACGCACCCTCGTCGGGAACGCCTAGCATCTCTGTCATCATAGGGGAGTGGTCTACACCCAGACGCATGTCATCAGGATTAGCCCTGAATGGAATCAGGACAACCTTTTCTGCATCTTGTCTGGTAAAGCAAATCCATCTCGCACATGCTTCTAGGTTAGTCGAGCAATACACCTCACCGAAGCGTGGTTGTATGCCGTTGCCTAGTATGCTTGTTAGGTTCTCATACGGACTGGCGTGCCAGTACACCTGTGTCTTACTCACGCTGTCACCCCCATCCACCAGTCTGGTGCGGGCGTCCCCTTCTCCCACTTGGCAAAGGTCTTGCTGTGGTAGTATGCACGGTACGCCTGTACTGCATCCTCATGTTTGAACTCGTCAGGCATGGCCTGAGCGAATGGGGTAAGTTCCCCTTCAGGCAAATCCAGTTCCATGTTGTACATGTGGATGATGGGTATGGTACATGCGTGTTCCTTACCGAACCTCTTCCAATACTCACTAAGCAACCTGTACGCATGGTCTGCTAACCAGTCGAAGTTTTCCTGATTCTCTCC
>CESK01012161.1_pt1 | contig 26312 bp, 38 predicted proteins | sample 531091 | NCBI WGS metagenome assembly CESK01 (sample SAMEA2621271, study PRJEB7988) | marine metagenome | biome: marine biome (ENVO:00000447); feature: surface water layer (ENVO:00002042); material: "saline water (ENVO:00002010), including plankton (ENVO:xxxxxxxx)" | depth 5 m
TATTTTGAGGTTGTTTACTCTCGCTCAGGCCAAGGACAGTTCGCAGGTATTCGTAAGCCAGGTTCACGCAATTACGACAACTCTTATATCTACACTGGCACTGCTAATAAGTATACCAATGGAGGGAGTGGTGCAGGTTACGGAGCCACTTTGGCCCATGGAGATGTCATTGGCACTGCCTTTGATGCTGACAATGGAACGCTGACGTTTTATAAAAACGGCGTAAGTCAAGGCCAAGCTTTCAGCGGCATTTCTGGCACTTATTCATTCTTTGTAGGTTCGTTTGGTGGTCCCCCTACAGGTATTGTGAATTTTGGTGCCCGGCCATTCGTTCACGCGGCACCGTCAAACTTCAAGGCATTAAATACAGCCAACCTTACGGCTGCCACAATTGCTGATGGTTCGACGGCGATGGATGCTGTTTTATATACAGGTAACGGAACCTCTCAAACAATAAGTGGCCTTGGTTTCAGCCCAGATTGGGTATGGACAAAGCTGCGTAGCGCTGGCTTTGGTCATCGTGTTTGGGACACTGTGCGTGGCGCAACAAAACGCTTAGAGCCTCATGCGCAAACAGCTGAAGCTACTGAATCAACAGCATTAACAGCATTCACTTCCGATGGTTTTAGTGTTGGCTCAGAAGCCAACGTCAATACCACTCACCTTGGCGGCAAGTTTGTTGCTTGGTGTTGGGACGGTGGGTCATCAACGGTCAGCAACACTGACGGCAACCGGACTTGTAATGTCCGCGCCAATCCGTCTGCTGGATTCTCGATTGTCAGCTGGAATGGTAATCGCTCTTCAGGTACAACACTTGGGCACGGTTTAAATGCAGCACCTGAGCTAATAATTATAAAAAATAGAGACGTATCAACAAACTGGATGGTTTATCACAAAGCTACAGGTCATGGTGGATATTTAGGATTGAACATGACCGCTGCTTTTGCATCAGCGAGTAGCGTGTGGAGCAATACAGCCCCTACGAACACTGTCTTTACGGTTGGGGCAGATACCGAATCTAACGGCAATGGAAGTGACATGATTGCCTACTGTTTTACATCTGTTGCAGGTTATAGCGAGATTGGAAGCTTTGTAAATCCATCTTCTTCGGAGGGTGCGTTCGTATATTGTGGTTTCAGGCCAGCATTTATCCTGGGCAAGTGCGCAGTAAACATTTCATCTAGTTCTGGTCTTGGCGATTGGATTCTTAAAGACAGCAAAAGAAGTCCATTCAATAACCCTTCGGATGGAAATACACTGGTTGCAAACGTCAGTAATGCTGAGGACGGCTACTACAGCGCAAGCCAAGCGGCAGTAGATATTCTCTCCAATGGTTTTAAGATACGGCACCCAAACAGTTCCCCGCTGGGCGATCCTGGAAGGCGCTACATATTTATTGCTTTTGCTGAAAACCCGTTCCAAGCCAATGGCGGGCTTGCTCGTTAAATTTCTTTGACTTAGATTACTAAAAAAGGAACTTAATAATGTACGTACTCGAAGGACGCCAGCTTAGCTATGACGTGCCCCTTGTTATCGGAGATGTTACGTATCCAGCAAATTGGTTACGTTTGTCTTCACCAGAGCAGAGAAAAACCTTAGGAATCACCTGGGAGCCTGATGTAGTGGCCCCGTCCTACGATCAAGGATTCTTTTGGGGAGTTAACAATCCAAAGGAACTTGAAGACACGCCTATTCTCGATGAAGAAGGTAATGAGACCGGATCCGTGAATCTAGGTCTGAAGACATCATGGATTCAAAAACAAAAGGATATGGCTGCCAATCTACTGCTTCGTACAGATTGGTATGTGACGCGCAAAAATGAGACGGGCGCTGAAATTCCAGATGAGGTTACGACGTTCCGCTCAAGCACCAGAGCAGCATGTGAGCAACGTGAATCCGAAATCAGAGCTTGCACCACTACAGCGGAATTGGCGTCTTTGATTAGAGAAGGTGGGCTGACAGAGTGGCCTACATCTTCTTAATCTTCTACATTAGAATATAAACAACGGGCAGGCATTATGTACATCCTTAACGGCTCACCACTTCCGCTTGATACTCCCTTCGAGGCTAAAGGTATCAGCTATCCATCGAACTGGTTACGCCAATCCACCAGAGTTCAGCGGACTGCGCTTGAGATCACATGGGAGCCTGATCCTGCTCCGACACATGATCAAAGATTCCGTTGGTCTCAGGATCTTGTAAAGCAATTTGCAGATGTTGTTGAAGAGGACGAGGAAGGCAATCCCACAGGAGTGGTCACCACAGGACTTAAAAGTCAGTGGCTTCAAGAGCAGAAGACAACCTGCAACACCCTGCTGGCACCTACTGACTGGCATGTGATCCGTAAAGCAGAGCGTGACGTGGCGATTCCTGAGGCAGTCATCACTTATCGCAATAGCGTCCTTACTGCATGTGCAGCCCGTGAGGCAGAGATCAATGCATGCACGACCACCGAAGAACTGGAGACATTAATCACTGAGACGGGTCTCACGGCTTGGCCATAAGAGTAATTCATTTAGAATGATTCTATCTAGGCGGTAATAAACAGTGCCATACATCGGTCGGCAAATTGCTCGTGGTCAAAACCGTAAAATCGATGATGTATCGAGTAGCTTTAACGGCGGTACGGCTACGTTTAACCTGCGCGTCTCTGGTGAGGCGGTTTACCCAGCAACCACCCAGCAGCTATTTGTATCCATTGGTGGTGTGATGCAAAATCCAGGTACGGACTTTACCGTAGCTGGAGATCAGGTGACCTTTACTACAGCACCTGCTGGTGGATTGAGTTTCTTTGCCTTGATGCAGGGCGATGCGGTGGACATAAATACACCGGGTGATGGGACAGTCACAACTTCGAAAATAGGCGATGACCAGGTAACGGGCGCTAAATTAGCCGACAATATTACGATCTCTTCAACCAGCACAATCACTGGTAGTGTTGTCTCAGATACATCAGGAAACCTCCGCGACATTCCACAGAACGCGAAGAGCAGCGCCTACGTATTGGTGATTGGTGATGCGGGAAAACACGTTAGTATCTCAAGCGGTGGCGTTACCGTTAATTCAGGTATCTTTTCCGCAGGAGATGCAGTAAGTATTTATAACAACAGCTCCAGTGCACAGACAATTACACAAGGCAGTTCAGTCACCCTGCGTCTTGCTGGAGTTGGAACAGCAGGTAATAAGACACTCGCCGCTTATGGGTTGGCGACGGTATTATGCATTGCAAGTAATGAATTTGTAGTCGCCGGCACTGGAGTTAGCTGATGGGAATGCATCAAATGCTGGGACCGATTGCTGGTTCCGGTGACCCTGATCCTATTGATGTCACACGTAGCCTACGTTTTACTAGCGGAGATAGTGCGTATTTAAATAGAACTCCATCGTCTGCAGGTAATCGCAGGACGTGGACTTGGAGCGGGTGGATTAAGCGAACAAAGTTAGGGTCCGAACAGGCGTTGTTTAATGCATGGACGGACAACAGTAACAGAACAATTGTTAGATTTAATTCTTCTGATCAGTTTCAATTTCTTTATCAAAATGGTGGAACTTTTTACGGAGTAACGACTACGCAAGTTTTCCGTGATGTTGGCGCGTGGCTTCACCTCGTGATTGCGATGGACACGACCAAATCAACAAGTACAGACAGGGTAAAAGTTTATGTAAATGGATCGCAGATCGCAGATGCAAATCTTTCATCTTTTAGTTCAGGTAAATATCCTCCACAGAATACTGAGTATCAAATTAATAGCACAACAGCTCACCATATTGGCGCAAGAAAAGAATCTGGATCTTTTACAAATACTTATTTAGACGCTTACTTAGCCAATATTCAATTCATCGATGGAGAAGCTCTCCAACCATCAAAATTTGGAGTGCTAAATGACGATAATGTTTGGGTTCCAGCGGAGTACTCAGACTCGTATGGTACCAATGGTTTTTATTTACAATTTAATTCGACAACTACTTCGGCACTAGGAGACGATACTAGCGGAAATAATAATGACTACACGCCAAACAATTTAACGGGTACTGACGCTAAGCTGTTCATTGATAAAAAACCAGATGGGAGTAATTGGGGAAATATTAGTAATGCTTTTGATGGAAATACCAGCACTTATGCAGACGGAACATACAATAATGGCACTACCAGTACAATAACTTTTAACCCACCGATTACAGGAGTAACATCGTTACGAGTGTATTGGTATGGAACCTCGAATTATGGATACAATGGCAGCAATGTAGGCAGTGGTAGCACTACTGCTGAATATAAATCAGTGTATTCAGGCTCCGCGATAACAGTAAATAGCATCCAGGGTACAAGTCAGCCAGGGAATGGTGTGGTTCGTCTGTACGCGATTGAGGTTAACGGCAGTGTTCTTACAGGATACTCACGGGGCACCCCTACAGTGGTTGATAGCATGTTTGATTCGCCGACAAACGGCAGTCAGACAGATACCGGTGCGGGCGGAGAGGTCAGCGGAAATTATGCGACATTAAATACATTAGCAACAGGGTCAAGCATAACGCTATCTAACGGTAATTTAGATGCGGTTTCTTCAGGCCATAGCACTTCAAACGCAACTATTGCCGTAACTGCTGGATTGAAGGTGTATATGGAATTCACTCGCACAGGAGGTACTTCCGCTGGTGGAGTTGGATTTACATCTAACCCACCTTATTCAGTTTATCCCGGCCAGAAGTCCAATCTTTGGTGGGTCTATGACAATGGGATTAATTTTGTATATTCTTATGACGGCAGTTACACTCAATATGGACCCAAAATTGGGACAAATGATTGTGTGCAATTAGCCATCGATTATGATGCGGGCAAGGGGTATATCGGCATTAACAATACTTGGTTTACTACGTCAAACGGAACGAACGGCAATCCTGCTACAGGAGCAAATCCAACTTTTACTTTTAGTACAAGTCTTCCGTTGTTTCCTTTTGTTGAATGTGCTGGTTTTTCGTTTGCCGCTAACTTCGGCCAACGCGAATTTTCTTACACTGCCCCAAGCGGCTTCAAGGCACTTTGTACAGCAAATTTAGCGACCCCACCGATTGCCGATGGTTCGACGGCGATGGATGTTGTTACTTATACGGGCAATGGTTCAACGCAGACCATTAGTGGGCTTGACTTCTCGCCTGATCTGGTGTGGGTAAAGGTGCGTGGACCGTCAACAAGCTCACATAGATTGACAGATAAAGTCCGTGGCGACGGGTATAGCCTTTTTTCAAATCTTACCAATGCCGAAGACTACCAAAACGCAAGTGGTTACATTTCCAGCTTAAATTCAGACGGTTTTACTGTTGTTGGCGGCACCGGAACTAATAAGAGTAGCAATACTTATGTGGGCTGGGCGTGGGACGCCGGTTCATCGACGGTCAGCAACAATGACGGCAGCATTACTTCAAGTGTCCGCGCCAATGCGTCTACTGGGTTCTCGATTGTTAGTTATACGGGAACTGGGTCTGCTGGGACTATTGGGCACAGTTTGAACGATGCACCGCATCTGGTCATTGTCAAGGAAAGGGACACGCCTTCCTCTGGTACTTCTGGCTGGATGACTTATCACAAAGGTGTAGGCGATGCTAATAAATATCTTCGACTTGAAGGCACTGCGGCAGCCACAACAGCATCTGCAGTTTTTGGTTCAGATCCTACGGCGAGTGTCTTTTCAATCGGCAATGACAGAGAAGTTAGCGATAACACAAAAGCTTTTATCGCCTACTGTTTTGCACCTGTTGCAGGCTATAGCGCGTTTGGTTCGTACACCGGCAACGGTTCGGCTGATGGTACGTTTGTGTTCACCGGATTTAAACCGGCTTGGCTGCTAGTGAAAAAAACAAATGCTGCAGAGTCTTGGATCTTGCATGATACAGCCAGGAGTCCTTTTAACGTTTCTAGCAACAAGCTTTCACCTAACAGCTCAAATGCTGAATCCAGTTCTACTTTCTGTGATTTCCTGAGTAATGGATTCAAGCTCAGAACTGCTACTAGCGGAGAAGGTAATGACAGCGGAAGTAGTTACCTCTACATCGCATTTGCTGAGCATCCCTTGAAAACCGCCCGCGCACGTTAAATCATGGTCTTCAAAATACTCATCACAGTTTTAGCACTTGCGCCGAATCTTTTGATTGGTTACTTATTTCTCAATAAGGATGCAATTATTGAGAATCAGAAAAAGGCTTTGCTTGGCGCTTTGTCAGGTCAAATCTCTGGCCAACTAAGTGAACAAACTAACGCCATCAAAAACAATATGGGTTCCATGTTTACAGAAACCATCAAGCCAGAAATAAAAGCAGGTGACCAAAATACATTGAAGGCGATTCCTAAAAATACAGGGACAGCGTTACCCTTCTAGTAATGCCTCAAATACCTGATCTTACAGTCAGGCCTTTGCTAGACACGTCTGTGCAGACTGTGCATAGTTGGGTCAGTGTGCCACCTGTGGTTAATGCGGTATCACCGCCAGTGACCATAAATCTCGGTACACCAATTATTCAAATACCTGGTTGCGTAAAAGCACATCCAGGTTCTAATAAATCAAACACGATTAAGGCAGACGATCCGAAGGGGGTAAGAGTATATTGTGATGCAAATCAACCAACATTCACTCCTCTCGATTACACACCTGAGAATTTAATATATCAAAAACCTGCTAAATTTGCTGGTTATAAAAGCGCTAATACTAATAAAAATGATGCTGGTACAAGCGAAGATATTCCCAACACTACGCCAACCATACCGCCGACAGGTGCACCCCCAAACACAGCTGGTGAAGAAAAAGATAAAGAGGAGCCAGTCGAATTAGTTTGTGACGAAGGATATGACCTAGTTGACAAAGAATGCATAGAGATAATTGAAGAAGTAAAAGCTGAGATATCCTTTGCAGAAAAATATTTACCCACCCTACCTCAGGCGACTACAACTGCAACCATTGCTGTTGTGGCGACGACCTCTGCATTGATGGCAAAGCCTCTTGCAGATTTACTTTTAAAATTAGTTAAACCTACTGTGAAGAAGATAGTGAAGAAGATTGCTTCGTTGAGAGGACAGTCCCAGAAGGTAGAGAGTGTTTCTCAGCGTCAGCTTGCTCAGCGTGATCGGAATCGTGCGATTCGTGCTCTTCGTGTAGCTCTAAAGAAATAGGATGATAATGAGGGACTAATGTATCACCAGGTAACTTGACGACTACATCTTTGCAGACGTCAAAATAAGGTGATTTTGGGTGAAAAGTTATTCCCTTTTTTGCTAGCTCGCCGCAATTTTTTAGTCTTGCAATTTCAAAATCTAATCGACGATTAGCCAGTACTTGTTGCTGAATGGCTATTTGCGTATCTACAGCTTTCTTACACCTATCCTGTAGACTTCGGTCCAAGGGTACAGATATCGTTGCGGATAGACCACCGTTAATACTGTGGTTATTTTTTTGACCGGTTCTTACATCTTTCCAATATAAGATTGAACCTGGATTATCAATGACTCCGTCTCCATCTATATCGCTAGTGTCATAAACAGGATCTTGATAATATGACTCAAACGGTTTTTGAAATGAATTGCTATTAGTAATAAAAGGCGTGAGGTTAAATGTAGGTCCTTGACACTGAATACCTGCTCCGTAGGTATTTGTAATATAAGGGCCTTGTAATACCTGAATTGCCTGATTGGTCACTGAACCGCTACTTGTCGCGACGGGGTTCGCCGTGGCGCTGACACCGCCGACATCGGCAGCCATTGCCGGTGAAGTAAAAGCAGTAAGTGCGGTTATTGAGAGAATATAGACGTGCTTTCTGTGACGCTGTGAATTTCGGTTGTTCTTTGAATTACGGTTTGATTGGAAAGGCCAGGCCCATTCATGGTTTCCGTGAACTGAAAGGCTGCCCCTGGATTGACTATCTCCCACCTCGGTTTGTTTGCAGTATCCAGAGTTGTCCATGTACTTGTGACTCCGTTTACCGTGTTGGAAGTCGAGTCGGTAGCATTTGGTGCAAGACTGCCACCAGTGTTTCTGATATTACTACCAGTTACAGAGTACTGGTATCCAGTGTTGTAGTCAATTGAGTTTATTGTTTCTGTTACTACTGATGTTGTCTCAGTTTTTGAGTGTAAGCTACCCTGTGTGAAATTTGGGACTACAGGAACCGAGTGAGCAGATTGCGAAAGGCCGTGCAAAATTCCTAGGCAAAAACCTAGTACAAGCGAATCGCGAAGGTTATACATTTCAACGCACAGTGACCTCGCTGACGTGCTGTCCGGTGGCTGTAGTCCCTGCTCCGCCCGCCGTGATCGTCATCGCACCATCTGTGGCTATTGTTCCCGCCAAGCTGCCAGCCAATCCACCAGAAGAGGTTGTTGTGGAGCCGAGCATGGGAAGTGAGGGTACGACCCCAGACGTGACTGTCGTCCCGCTGGTCACATCATCCCCTTCGATGTAGGACTCACTGAACGTAAATGCATCACCTGCAGTTGTGATTTCTGCACCCATGGGTGTGTATCCGACCGCTGTGCCGGATGAAAGCGCACCAAGACCACCGAAGGAGCTACCCGACTTCACAGATATATTTGAACCGCTTACTGAGTAAGTACTGCCAATACGTGTGGCTTGGCTGGCCGCTCCGTCAACAGTAAGTTGCACAGAAGTTTGAAGCTTATGAGTGATATCGGCACGTGCAGCCCCTGCAAACAAAAAGATTAACGCGAAGATACGGAGCATGGTTTTATCTACACTACTTCGATATTAAACGGAGCAAACACAGTATGATATTAATTGAAAGTGGTTGTACCCATGGCCGAGGTAGTAAAAGATGAACCTAAAGACGTTAAAAAGAAAGGCGTCTTTGCTAAATTAAAAGAGAAAGCGGCAGACAGCGAAGAAAATTTTGCAATACTTTCAAACTTTGTTCGCCTCGGTGTGTTGATTTGGAGTGGGGGAATCCTGACTTTAAATTACGTAACCATCCCAGGATTAGCACAACAAAAAATCGATCCGACTTTCATTGCCAGCGTGTTTACAGGAGTCCTTGCTTCTTATGGCGTCCAGACGGCAAAGAAATCAGGTGACGGCACAATGAAGATGCCGGGCTATGGTATTACCAAAGCCGACTTTGAAAAGTTAATTGAGAAGGCTGCACAGACTGCTCCAGCACAAGTAATCAGAGTCGAGCAAGCTCCCTTGAAGATTACAACCGAGTCCGTTGAATCTGACGACACCTACAAAATGTAAAATGAATTTTAAACCTCTTTTGATCGGAGCAGCGACGGTTGTTGGTGTCGCTCATTTAGGCGTTCTTGGTCATTTGGTCCATTTGCTCAGAGAGGACTCAAAAGTCGTTATGCCGTCCATTAATTTACCTACAGGACCGTACTCCTCATACAGAGTAAAAGTCAATAAAGAGGGTTATCAACTTCAATACAATGCAAATGATCCAAAAGTATTGAGGTCTAAGAAGGTTCTTGATCTTGATCAAACGCACACCCGCAAAGGTGGTTTATTTAAACCCGCTGAATTGCTGATTGAGGATCGAAAGGAATTTGAAACTCATGAATACACGATGGAAGGCTACCGCAATTCAGGTGAGGGAGGTCCTGTTGGCTCGGGAAAGCCCGGAGAGCTGACTGCGAAACAACTAGAGTGTATAAAGGCGGCAGGGTCTGGAGAGAGCACAGGTGCGATGATCGGAGCAGGCGTGGCAGGTAGTTTTGCCCCCGCCTTGACTGCGATTCCTTATGTCGGCTGGCTCGCGAGCGGCTGGGCAGTTATGTTTGGTCAGGACAAAGGAGCGGAACTTGGGGGAACAGTCGCTACTGTGTTGAAAGACTGCGATGCCTAACCTTCATGGAAGAAGAGGGGATATATCTGACGATACAGTTGCACGAAAGCGACGTTGCTCAACTAGCTGAGTCCGTAGAATTTCACTGGAAAATGTGGCCAGGTCACCCAGCGCGTCCCCTAGAGGAACAAGAACGTCTTTATCGTCTTAAGGCAATATTACGTGTTGCCATGCTGGAAGTTATGTATCATAAGGATGAGTAATATTTTCAAATGGGACGAGAAATAAGTATTAGGGCTAAAGCTAATACAAGTTTTGTGATTCTTTCAGACAATGATAAAGAAGGTGCTGTATTGAAAGACCGTAGAATTCCTGGCTGCAAGTTGTTGCAGGATCTGGAGTCATCGCTAGTCGTTGATTCTCCTCTAGGTACATGGTTATTAGTTAAAGATGACTGGGTTATTGAGCAGGATGAAAAGGTAGAGAGGCCTTACAAGGAGAAAGACGGTTTTCGTTACGTAGAGGGCTGCCCTTATTTTTATTTACCCTTAGAAAAAGAGCACGACCACAGGAAAGGACTGCTTTACAGCACAGCCAGCTGCCTTTTGGGTTTAAATATTGGCCCTATTAATTGCCTTGATGATTACTTAGAGGCTGTATATAAGCACGGGACGGGTACTTGGAAAGCACATAATCGTGAGGGTTTGTCAGAAATCGGTGTGGGCTGCACAGTTTCTCACACGATAGGACCCGAGGAGATTGAAGATGAGATTAATGAAGGGCGCCCCGTTGTCATTGCCGTCGTTGCGAAAGGCACATACCGTAAGCCTTTTGGCCTTACTTATTACGTCTGCATATACGGATATAGCAAAGACTCCTGGCTTCTCCATGATCCCTGTGGTCGCCTGGATTTGAAGGACGGTCTTTGGGAGTCAACTCTTGAAGGTGCCGGTAAAGCAGTTAAATATGATCGGGCACTTTCAGACAAGCGTATCTTCTACGGTGGAGGTGCTAGCGGCTGGGGTTATCTGAGATTTAACGAATTGTGAGCTATACTTATCGCAAATCATGGTAAATGATGGACGAAATTTTAAGGGATACTGAAGAAAAGCTGCTTATCCAGCAGAAAGACTTGGCTGACAAGATTCGTGTTGGCGAAGACTCTCTAATGCGCGACAAAGAGCTCTACCTCAAGGTCACAGGAGCTCTTGAAGGCATTGCGATCGTCAAGCAGCGAATGGCTCCAAAACTTGCTGAGGCAGCTGTTGAGGCTGAATGAGATGATGGAAAATCTCACTAAAAGCCGGTACAGAGCATTAGAAACAGTCGCCGAACACTTATCACCACCCTCCCGAGAAATGCGCTTGGAGGCTATCATCAAGGATATTCCAGAGGAAGATCTTAGATGGGTGGTCGATAAATTGCATTATTTCATATTAAAGATCTTGGAAGATGCCGAAGTTGATCCAGCTGAGGATGATTTCGACATCCTGTCTCCAGGACTGACTGATTAGTAGGAGCGGAGGGGGTCGAACCCTCACGACCGCTGTGGTCTCAGGATTTTAAGTCCTGTGTGTCTACCGATTCCACCACGCTCCCACGGCTGCAAGCTTAACGCAGAGCACAAGTGTGTGCAGCATACAGTTTTGACAAAGCTGGAATACCAAAAGTGTTTCATTGCGAGCAAGACTTACTGATCAATCTCATTGTTTTAAGCCCGAAGGCTGCTCGCCGAAAATTTAGAAATTATATCTTCGAAAGCTGGGAATGGGAATGTGCTTATTGCGGTAAAAAATTAACACCTGACACCGCAACTATTGATCACATTTTACCCAAACATAAGGGTGGTCATAACATCAGGTCCAACATGGCTTGCTGTTGTTCTAGCTGTAATCGAGCAAAAGGGTCTACGCTTCTTAATGACTGGTACACCTCAGAGCTGCCTTATTTTACCGAAGAAAGGTTTGATAGAATTACTGCATGGGTGGAGCAGAAATCCTGTTCAATAAAGCTACCCCACACAGAACTCGCTCAACCGTACATAGATAATGACTCCTACATCAGCTGGGTCGCAGTCTAAAGAAAAAGGTTTTCTCGATAATTACATCGAAGACTTGAAAAAGGAACGTATCCCTAAAGATGGAGACCGTGCCTTGCGTGGTGAGGTAGGGGATGATGTATCTGGAAAGATGGACCGAGGCGTATTGAAGGTGTGAAATGGCTGACCGGAAGAAGGCAAAGCGCTTAGCAAAAGAGCGCATGAAGTGCAACAAGCCGAAGAAAACCCCAGGACATGCAACCAAGAGCCATGTGGTCAAGGCTTGTAAGGATGGTGAAGAAAAGATTATTAGATTTGGTCAACAAGGTGTCAAGGGAGCAGGTAAGAACCCTAAGACTGCTAAAGAAAAGGCTAGGAAAGCGTCGTATTACGCTCGCCATAATGCACAAGACAGTAAACCCGATAAAATGTCAGCACGGTACTGGTCACACAAAGTCAAGTGGTGACCAACTCCTAGAGAAATGCCTATCTTTCTCAGCTTTCTGACCTTTTTCACCGTTGCCTATTTATCAGGCATTTTGTTTTTGGTACAGGCAAAAACTGAGCGTAGTCGTAGGCGTAAGCGAAGAAATCGCAGTAATTGACCATTTATTTAATGCTGGTAGGATAGATCCAAGGTAAAGGCTGAAAATGGATGCATTAGGACTCCCCGTGGATGTTGAATTCCAAATCCACGCAGCGTCACTAGCCATTCAGGGCATGGATCGAGACGAGTTAGAGGAAGCTTTTGTAGAAATGCTTCATCAAAAGGCTCACGATCGCCAGATGTTCCTCTCAATCCTCAAAGATCACGGCATTGATGCCGAAGTCACCTTTAATTACTCAACCTTCGGTCAAATCTCCTAAAAACAATGGCAACTCGTACCGTACAAGGAACACTTGACACCTTTTCTGTTAATACAGGCTCTGACGTCACGTATGAGGGCGCAGGGAGCGGTAACGACAGGAGCCTTAACATCAGGGCCTTCAAGGTAAATCCCGGTTCTACAGGCGATATCACGGTTTCCCTTAATCAGTCTTTCGGTGTGATCGGCATGGAGATTTTCCAAGAGGACGATCACTCTGCCGCTAGCGCACCGACTGGTTACAAAAAAGCTTTTAACGTGACGCAAGCCGGAAAAGGCAAAGGTGCAGTTGGCGTGACTGTCACTGACGCTTCTAAAGACTATATTGTCCTTCTTAAGCTCGACGGGTATTCTGAGGTGAGCTATACCGCCACCGTTGAAGTCCCGTAAGAAACCACAGTCTTGGAAGGACTACCCTTTTCTTACCGACATTGGTATTGAATTAATCAGATTGCATGATACGCCTCGTACCTATATCGGTATGGGGCGTTTCGCTGCATATAAGGACTTTGGCGAGGCAAATTGGAAAATTGGATATGACAGTCTGAAGCTTGGCAAAAGGCGCGTTGCCTATAACGAAAAGTGTGATCGTGCAGATATCGAAAGACAGTTGGTAGAGGATCTTAAGGAGTTCTCTTCAGAGGTTGCTCAGTACGTTCAGGTTCCGCTTAACCGACACAGGAAGGGAGCTGTCCTTAGCTTTGCCCGAAGCCTAGGTATTTTGGGCTTTAAAAATTCAAAGCTTCTGAATCTGATTAACAGGCACGCTTCGAAGAAGCAGATTATTGAGGAGTGGAGCCCTTACATCAACAGGTATTGGCTTTGTGGAGGAAATAGAATGCGCGATAGGAGGCGAGAGGAGCTGAATATTTATCTATCAGCAGATAAGGAGATACCTACATTTACGAAGCACACTTGCCACACATCCATATGTCTTTTAAATTTGGCGGAAACCTACAATGGTTCACCAAATCAAGTAAAGGCAATTGAGTATCTAGAGAAAAAGGTTAAAGAGTGGGATCCGTCTGGTCATGCTCTGCGTAGGTTTTTTCGACTTTGGAGCCAACCCCCAGCCGGTCTAGGCAATCAAGTGCGTCCGGGGCAAAATGTTGTAGAAGATCAATAGCGTCAAGAATCTGCAGCTCTTTAGAATAATTTTCCATGAATTTTTCATAGTCCATTTTTAGATGTCTATTCGTTTGCTAAAGCAATTTTAAGCAATACCAAATATCCAATTAGATCCATGATGACGTCTTCATCGTCGTCTAACAGATTTTTACCTTTCATAATCCGGTTCAATTTATCGTCAATACGTACAAGAATTTGCTCGTGTGCACTGCTCTGACTAAAAATCCTTACAGGGCTGATCGCTGAGTCTCCGTATTTGCTGTTCTTGTAGAGCAGCAATTCCTTAACATCATCACAGACCTCTTTAATGCGGGTTTGTGTATCAGTAAGTGTCATTAGAATAGAGGGATGAACAACGAGACACGCCAATCCTACGATATCGACAATCGTCGTGCAGGAACTTATGCCGATGCTTTAGGCAAATCATGGGCAGCTTCTGACAATGAAGGTGGTAATCAATTTCTAAGAAATTATCTTGCAAGGCGTCGGGTCGAAGAGACACCTAATCTCGACTTTGAGAAGTCGCAGGAAGGCAGAATCCAAATGGCCGGACCAGGTGATGCCGTTTATGGCTACAGAAACCAATTCAGGGCACGCCAATAACCCTGCCGAGAGGTTCAAATGTTTGCTTAAACCTATCAGCTTGGTCAAAGCCATATTTGATCGGAGGTAAGTAGACGAAGTAACCCCAGAACATTGGGGTCTTATTGACAAAGTATTTTTTACCATGAATTAGACGTGCGCGGTCTTTTGGGAAGCACATGGGGAAATCCCAGACTTCTGGGCATGTCCTTAGCATCTCCGGATATGTCGTATAAAACAGCGCTTCAGGGATGTTTCGCAGCTTCCATTCCCTGTAAAGACGGCGAAACCAGATCACAGAGGGGTGTTTAGAGTTGATTCCGCTTCTAGTGCTCCATCTCCAGCTGCCGCGTTTTTTGTTGTAGGAGCACCTACCGTAAGTAGGAGGAAAGAGGTAAGTTTTGCCTGTCCAGGGGTCTTGGGTGTTTAAACCATCGTCATCGAGTGTATAAATTTTTTTAGCCTGAAGAAATTGCAGGTTTGCATCGTGAGTAGAACAAGGATCTAGGTCTACTTCTCCTAGCAAGTCGTGTATGTAAGGTAAATAATCCGCAGGGGTAAGCCAATCCTCGGAAATATGATAGATTTTTCCAAGAATATTTCTTAAAGACTTCCAGCTCTGCTTAGTCTTCTTCAAAGCATCAGGAAATTGCTCTGAGTATTATCGCGCTTGTAATGGACCAGTGCAAGTTCATTCTCGTCTTGAATTAGGAACAAAGATTCCTTGTCCGGCTCGATGCTTTCTGCGCGGCGGATTGCCTTTTGGAGCACTTCTGAAATTGACTCCTGGTCTCGGTTATCCTCCAAAGCCGTGATCAACGAGTCAACGGGCAGATAGAACATACTTTCTTTATCCGCAGCACCCGGTTTGAAAACAAGCGCTCCTGGACCCTCTAGCCTATAAAATTTTTCGTAGAAATCACACATGTCGGCGCAGATACGCTCGATCGTGAGTTTGATCAAGGTCTCCTCAGTCTCTCCTGTGGCGCTAAGCATAAGTTTGCTGAGCATTTTGTTGCGACGACTGGTCATAGTATTTTCTATTTTCAGTAATACTAGCAAGCTTGTTGTGAACCAACAGGTTGAGCGGGTTCTTTCAATTTTACAAAGTTAGACAAACCTGAGCGCTTTAGGGTTTCCAGTAATTTTGGGAGCGGTTTATACAACACCACTGCTTTTTGCATATTGCCTATCTTTTTGATCAATTTACCGTCAGCATCACGGAGTTTGGTCAGTTCCCCTTGTCTAATAAGGTATTCGGCCACGCACCGGTACCTGCGTTTTTCAGCCAGATTGATGTCAGGATACCTATCGCAGATGGTGCTGATCTTCATATCACTGAAAGTAATTCGAATCTGATCGGCCAGCGATAAACCCAAAACGATGTCCGATGTGCTGGTTTCGTATCCACAAACAAGCTCTAAATAACGTCTTAAGTCAGCTGTCTCGAAGCTACCAGAAGGAGGGATAAACATCGAAACCTGTTCTACCAAAGAGGGCACAAGCTTGTCAGCATAGTTTTCTATGGTCACCGTCTCAATGTCTAAGTCGGTGAAACGATAGCTTTGATACGAGTTGGTGCTGGTTTCTTCCGGCTCAAAATCGGTCTTCTCAAGTACATCCAACCAGTCTTCATCTGGGGTTGTACTCATAACGGTTTATTTTCTTGATTAATTTTAGCGATTTTGAAGGTTGTTGTCTCCTTGTGTCTGTCACGTTCGCCCTTTTTGTCCCATTGACGCTTGTGGTCACCGGTCAGAATGCTGATGTAATAGTCCTTGAGAAGAGAAAAGTGTTCTTTAAAGCTTGTCACCTTAAACCACTTTGGTCCGTATATTTCTTCTAGGCGTTTTTTGGCTTTATCAATCGAACCCCCATAGTTTTCCGCTTCCCATAAGCCTGTCGCCATACGTTTTTGAGCAGGTGTCAGAAGGTCTTCAAGCTCGGCGATGGACAACGAATGTAATAGCTCGCTAAACTCTTGAATGAAAGGGTATTTTGTTCCATGCGCCGCCCCATTACTTACGCTGAGCTTATCTTGCTCTTTATTTTCATCCCTGTTGGCTTCATTGGAGCCACCCATTTGCACGAGTTTGTGACCGATAGAATCAGTATAGAAGTGCGTTTCAAGTAAAACAATGGGTTCCAGAAGTAGGCCAAAAATTGAGGTGCCCAGGCCGGTTGTATATCAGACGAAAGTTCCCAAAGAAGATTTCGAGTTAGCAGGAGATATCCTTAGAGGGACTAGAGAGCGCAACAGGGAGCTCCAGGAGGAGGAGCGATACACGCTGGGTAACAGAAAATATAGAGGTTATCAAGATGCAGTAAATAGGTTCCAGGAAGTTGCGTCATACGCGGCATCTCTGCCTGCCGATCAAAAATCCTATGCAATGATGTATGGCAGTGAGGGAAGTAAGGGTGAACCGACACGAGTGCCCGTGCAATCTCAGACTGTCGAGCAGAGCGGATTTGATCCAGAAGCAATCGGCGGACAAGGTATTGGCCAGAAAGATCTGACCTACTTAAGAGAGAAAGGTTTCAACAAAGACCAGATTGCTGCTTATGTAGGCAGAGCACAAGACAGAGGAACAGTTATTGGACAAAGGGTGCAGGGTTCTTTAGGCTTGATGCATAAACAATCGACCAAGGAAGGTGCGATTAAAGATACAGATTTTGATATCACGAAATTTGGTGACGAAGGTTTCGGGTTTAAAGATATTCAAGAACTTTCAAGGCAGGGTTACGGCAAGCAGCAGATCCAGGATTATGTTGATCACTTGCGGAAGGGTAAGGTGCAAGTCCCAGCCCAACAGCAATCCGTTTCACAGAGCGGTTACGATTCACGCGATCCGCGCTATGGAGACAGTGGTTTTGGTCAGAAAGATATTACCGAGTTGATGAATCGAGGTTTTAACAAAGACCAGATTGCTCAGTTTGTTAAAGAAGAAAGGGATAAGGGGACGCCGATTGGACAGAAAGTGGCGCCTTCTTTGGAATTGATGCACAAGCAATCAACCAAAGAAGGTCAGATTGCGGATACCGATTACAGCTGGAAAGATTACGGCGATGGTAGGGGATTCGGATTCGCAGACGTACAGGAGCTGTCGAAGCGAGGTTACGGTAGGCAGCAGATTAGAGACTACATGGACGTTCTTAAAGGTCAAGGCGTGACAATTGGTCAGCGTGCGACTATGACAGCCGACTATTTACAACCGGCTAAGACTAAAACGCAACAAACCCCAATCGGAGCGCGTGTCCAAATGGCGCTTGATTACATGGATCCCGCCAAAACCAAAATTGAATACAGGGATAGCGAAGCACCATTTAAGATTGAGAGCAGCTATAGAGAGGATCTGCAGAATATCGTGGGTAATGCCTATAAAGATGTAGTGGGTAAACGTAAAGACTACGAACAATCAGATCTAGGAAAGCTTTACATGCGCTATGCGGGTCAGGCAATGACCTAAGAGGCGATTTGACCAAAATCTAGAGAGGCGACAGCGCTATTTGACACTAAGTCGAAGTTGACCGTCTCTTCTGTGCCCTCCCCGGTAAACCTAAAATCAGTTACCTGAACGTTGACTGATATTGAATAAGTCGTTTCTAGATACCTAATATCATTAGTTATTAAGAAAAGATACTCCCCTGGATTTAAGCGAGTACTTGGATAATCTTCAAGCCTCAACTCTTCTTCGTTGTAATCAATAGAACTCTGCGGACTGACATAACCAAGATTATTTATTGGCAGCTCCTCTCTTCTGTTATCAGGAAGAAGTTGATAGATTGCCAGAAGGGTGTTCCTATTAGTGTTCTGTTGGTAGCTGAATTGATCTAATTCTTGAGTAAATTGAATAGATCTAGGGGATTTGATTTTAATTTTATAAAAGGTCGTTTGCTGGCGAGAAAGACCCCCGTGATTGCTGCTCAGTGGGACCGAGCGAAACACAGCAGAGAAATCGCCCAAATCAATAGGATTATATAGGCTATCTCCACGCTGTGCAGGACGGGGATCAGATCCATAGTAAGAGGTTGGTCCATATGCAACAGGGCCTGTACCACCGGTTGGATAAGCTTCAACACTTCCAAGGTTAAAAAAGCCAGAGTTACTGGGAATTGTCGTTAGAAACCTCGCCATCTTCCTCGTTTAGTCCAATAAACAGACCGTTGGTCCGTCCGGATTTTTGATACTTTTCTTCCATAATTATAGCTCGCTCAGGGTAGAACCCTTCATCTTCAACCGTTTCAATTAATTCGTAATTGAGGTTATTGATCATGCAGCGAAGCTCAGAGTCAACTTCACCCAGGTCTTCATGCCATTGGCCCCAGTGCATATCACCGCCAATTACGACACATGCTGCGAATTTACGCGCACCTGGTCTCCAGTCGCTTGGGATGATATCAGCTCTCTTGAGTGTTGGTTTTTTTGAAGTGCTCGAAGATGTTGACATAATTTAGTTGAATGGTTTCAATTTTAGATGGCTCAGACACACCGTCAAGCCCTTTAGCAATTAGATGTTTCGGGTTACAACAAAACTTTTCACAATCAGGTTTTGTGTGGATGCGGTACTTACCTGTATATCCACGGCTGAGCCAGTAAGCAACTCTCATTGCTGACTGTGAAGGACTGTTGTGAAATGGTGACGGGCAATAAGCAACGGACTCAGTACCGCCTTTCTTGGTGGCACCAAGCCAAGGCCAGCATTCGTCTTCACCTTTTACATCCACTTGGTCCCAGAACCGCTTGACGGTCCAATACCAGCGGTAATCGAATTGAGTAACGTCTACAGAGCAGTGGCCCTCTTTGATCTGCTCAATGCAGTCGAGGCATTCACCCATGTGGCCAAAGCGTCCTTTGTGACCTGCCTCACCATTGCGATGCCAAGGACATTCGAGTTCGTTTGTCACGTGATATTCAAGTTGATACCGCCTGACCTCTTCTGGGTAGCTTGTCAGCAGATTGGCGACAAGATTCTCGAAGTAGTCCCAGCTTTCCTCAAAATTAGGCTGCCGACCATCTAAATGCAAACTTCTATATGTAGTACCTGACCTTATCTTCTGAACTTTGTGATAGGGCAGTCCAAGCTCCTCCGCTAGGTGCTTGGTAGAGATGTGTGAATCAGCTGTTTTGATTGAACTCAGGATTACTGGGTCTATTTGCAGGCCTTTTCGCTGCTGATTTTCGAACATCACGTCCGCCCTGGTCCCGTAGTAGTAATGACATGGATTCATGCAGAAGGGGTCAGTGCATATGTGCCTCCGCACGATGACGGACCTACCTGCAGACGGGTACTGCCCCAAGAGCGCTAGCAGGAGGGGTCTGGCGTCCTGTGCCCTGTAGTGCAGGTGGTTGCGCTTGCTGTTGATGAAGCCTGAGAACATGACGCGAGGGCTTCCGGCAAGGCTCCAGCAGCTTTTGCGGCCCTTTGACCGGCTAAAGAGCTGTGCAGCCTTCGCAAAAACGATCAAATCACTGGCCACAAGGCCTGATTCGGCGAAGAAAGCGACCTCACGCATTTGGGGTGCACGTCAGAGTGGCTCAAAATTAGGCTGAAATCGGCTGCCCTGCAACGAGTTTGGGGAATAATTACCAAAAACGATTTCAGGACCGTACTTTTACTTACTTCTTAGGAGTAGGAGCCTAGGGTCTTGGTAGTGAATTTTTTAGCTACCAAAGACCTAGACCCCGTCCCTATACGCTTAAGTGAAAACCCCATTTTAAAAAAGTAGTTTGGTGATTATTCGCGAGAACTACTGCGCCGCAATGGATTTGAGAGGAAAAAGCACGGCCTAGAGCGGCCACCCCACACTTAAATGTTAACTACTTTCAGCGTTTTGGCGTTTTGAAACTTTGTAATAGTTCTCGAATACTTCGGCGAAAGAGACGGCGTTGTCGAAAGAGTGCGCGTAATGACATATGCTACCCGCTGCAGAACATGTCAGATATTTGAAATCTTTGCAGCCGTTTACTGTGGTGACCGTTGTTCCGTTGGGGAAGGTTTTAACCAGCATCATTAATTTGCACGCAGATGTTAGTATTGTAAGAAGAATATTACGTAGTTCTTATAATGGCGGCGATTCTACCTTTTGTTGCGCCTGCGCTATCAGCAGCTCAGGGACTGACTACAGCCACTGGAATCGCCTTGGCTTTAAGTCCTGCGCTTCAATTTTTACAGAATTATAAAGGACGACAAAAAGGACAAGCCCGCATGGGTATGTTCGGAGGTACAGATTTTACAAATTTACCGGGCGGTACCAATTACAAAGAGGGTAACCGTCCTGGTGACATCGATTTCAGAAAGATCGGTGAAGATCCCCTGGCCCCTATTGAGGAGATCACACAAAATACACCTGCAGGTGCTACTCAGCGTTTTGACAACACTCTTGCAGGTCAATATCAACGGTATTTCAAAACGCCAGAATTTGATAGTGCTTTCGGTGCAGGAGCTAGAGGCACTGGATCACCTCAAGATGCGGCTGCAATGGAAGTATTAGGCAACCAGCTCATGGCGCCTGAGAAAGATACTAACATTGCCTCGATGTATGCGGCCCAGAGTGCAATGGGGCGTGTAAATCAGGATGCGATTCAGAAGATGTATGAAGGCAATGAAGCGATGCAGGCCTGGGCGAAAGAAAACCCGATGCTTGCACAGCGTGAGTATTTAAAGGCTGAGGCAAAACGTGCAGAGAATGCACCAATGGCTCCTGATGGTGAAACAGTGATGGGTGATTTAGGCAGCCGTGCTCAAATGGACGATCCCATGGGACAGGAGGCTTATGATGCAATTATGGCTGCCAAAGAAAAATTAATGAAAAAGGCAGGTTCAAAATGACATACAACCCTTTCGGCGGCGGTTTTAACTCTTCTTATCTCGGCATGGCAACTGATCTTGGCGATCCACGTCGTCAAGAGAAGCTCCCGGGCGGTTATGCAACTCAGGGTCAAGCTGTCAGTGCTCCTTACGCAGAAGCTAATATGGCTGCTGCTGAGAAGACAAATCCGATGAATGCTGAGTCTCAGATGCCGGGTAAAGAAAAAAGTTTTCTTGATGATTACATCGGCGGGCTTGCAGGCAAAGCATTAGGAATTGGTGCTGATGACATGATTGGTGGTTTAGCTGGCAAACTGATGGGAAGGGAACAAGCCGAGAAGAATGCCATGTTTGGTTATCTTGGTGGTCCTTTGGCTCAGGGCAATCCTTTCGGTCTTGTCGGTGGACTTTTCCGTTAAGAATATATATTTACGGTAGATAGAATCAGTATGTAATTAAATTACATTCAGAGATGGGCGCAAGACCAGCTGTAGAGAGAAAGAAGATGGTAAGGGAGGTCAAAGATTTTGATTCCGGGGCTTTCGGGGATGCTGGTATTGGGCAGAAGGACTTGATCGAATTGAAAAATCGTGGTTATAGCAAAGGAGCGATTAGCCGTTTTGTCGATTCTGAAAGGGATAAAGGCACAGCAATCGGCGGAAGAGTTGAAGGGTCTTTAGAATTAATGGGTGCTCGCGCACCACGGCAAGGGCCAATTAAAGGTTATAACTATAAGGATTTCGGGGACGGCAAGGGCTTTGGATTTGCAGATGTTCGGGAGCTATCTAGGCAAGGTTATGGACAAGATCAAATCCGTAGTCATATGGAAGACCTTAGGAAGCAAGGGGTAAAGATTGGTGAACGTGCTGGTATGTCAATCGATTTAATGGCACCTTCGCAGGATCGAATGGATGCTCACCGGCAGGAAATTGAGGATCGCATGAATGCCAAGAACCAAGCTGAAGGCCTTCGATTGGCAGGTTCGGTGTTTAGACCAGATGTTAAGTTCCCAACCATGCCAGGCGGTAGCTTAAACATTCCCGCACCAAGATTCCACGGTATCAAATAGGTATTAATCCCATGATTGACGGAAGTGACTTTCTTCAGGCATACATGAAGAACAAGATCCTTGAGGATCGGGGTGAAATTGCATTTAATCCCTTCAAATTTTTCGGTGGAGAACCTCTTAAGCAACGCGAAAAGCTTGACGAAGGTACTCTCACAGAAGAAGAAATCGACACTGGTTTAGGCGTCGGTGATCAGCTCTTGCAAAGACGTCTAATGCAGCAGCGAATGATGGAGGAATTAGGACTGTGATTATGGACAATGATTTTCCAGCCGTCATGGCCAATGGTGGTGAATTTCTCCAGGGATACACTAGGAAAAGAGGGTTAATTTCTCAGCAAGAGGCCGGTCAACCTGCTCAGACACTTTCTTTCGAGTCACAGCAGATGCTTGGTGGACCTGAGATCGGGCAAATTGCGATGTCAGAGCAACCAGATATGGTACGTGAAATCCCTCAAAGCATGGTCGCCCCTGTGACAGAGCGCATGTTCCCTGGTTATTTGCAGAGGCGTGACGAGTTACTACGCCGCTTGGGACGCCTTAAACAGGTCTAGTCTTCCCGCCATTTCAAAGGCTGTCCGTCCATAGGGCAGCCCTTAAAATCCTGTATCTCGTCTACTGCTAAAACAAACATGCAAGTAAAGCCTAAAACAAAGGCGAAGATTACTTGCGGAAAGTTGTAATTGCAGTCATTTGCAGTGGTATCCTCAGGGTCATCATGAGGATGCATGCTCATGACTCTTCTTCAGTTATGAAATCTATTGGCTGCGGGATTGAGACAGGGTCCTTACCTCCAGAACAAATGGCGCAAGCCCGTGTGTAGTAGTCGTTTTCGGTTGCGCCTACTGTTTCGAGATGCGTCTTAATTTTTTTCCAGTTGTCAAGCTGCTCTGGAGTCATAGGATTCCGCGTCGTGTTTTTCTGGCAAAATCGTCGGGAAACTCTTGAATTTTTGGTCCGAATTGCGGAGTGCAACGCCTTTGATGTAAGGCTTACCAAGTTTCGAGAATTGCCTGATGCCGTCCTGACCGAGCTGGTTTTTGCAGCAATCAGCTAGAAGAGCACAGAATCGTTTTTGACCGACAGGTTTCGAGCCAGTGTCCTCACAATAAGACGCATAACTTGCATACAGGTGAAAATTACTATTACAGTATCTTTCTTGTGCGTCTTTTGCGGCAGGAATTTTCTTGCCTACAGGAGTCACGGACTTTTCGTCAAACACAACTTCTGACTGCAGCCACTCGACGAGGTTGTTGCTGTTGAGCATGATCTCATTACGGGTCCGCTTCAGGGACGGTACTTTGTCATAGGTGTCGAGCAGGTATTCACGCATTTCAGCGTCAGTCATTTGCAATACCCAGTTAACTAACCCAGGTAAACAATGCTTCCATAAGCCCTTTACGATACCTTGATCGAGTTTAATCATCTCCTTAGCTTCTGAATTCTTGCTGTAGAGAGGACGATTGAACTCAACTGTCAGACGTCGGCGGGTCAGACCTGAGGTGTTATCAGTGGTCTGGATTGGCTCATTGGCACAGACCATAACCATTCCTGTGTAGACGAAAGGCTCGCCCACATTTTTATTTTTCTCTTCAAAACGGAGGTTGTCCCCACCGGTCAGTGCCTTGAAAATCTGGGCAGATCCGCCATATCTCTCGGAGTCATTGATCAGTGTCAGCCGTTTGCCCTTGATGGATGCGACCTCAAAGCGGGATTGCTCAAGTTGATTCAGGGTTGTGCTGGCATAATTACGGGCACCAACCAGTGCACAACAGAGGTTTGCAAAGGTCGACTTACCGCGTCCACCTGGCCCGACAACTTCCAAGAAGCGCTGGATTTCATGGCCTTGTCCCATCAGACAGGCTTTCAACCACGCCCGCAGAACCTGAACGCGATCGGTATCCCCGTATTGGGTCCTTGTAAGCCATTCGATGATTTGCCCAGGATCTGCAGTGGGGTCGTACTCGAAGTCGAGTCCCCAGGTCATGTAATTTTCAGGGTTGTGATCTGAGAACTCGCCTGTCGAAATCTCTAAAACACCGTTGCTGAAGGCCAGGCGATCGTCATCGTCATCCCAATAGGTATGAGTGATGTAGGCCTGTGTCAGGGTGACGACGTCTGAAACGAGGTGCGACGTGAAACCACCAGGAGTTGGGATCCGCTCACGGACAAAGAGATCTTGCACGAAGTGCTTGTACTCATGCTTGTATTCTTCGCGGCGCCATACACCTCTGCTCTTTTCATAGAACATAAAGGTCTCAAATTTAGGGTCATACCGCCAGCCGCACTGAATGACCATCTCAGTAGCAAACTCCGCAAGTTCGGAGGCAGGGGGAGTTTTGGGTCTGCGCTGACCCTTAACTTTTTGTCCGATTTCAGCACGCATTCCCTTGTCAGGGAAACCCATGATCTGTTCAAGGACAGCTTCTTCTACTTCATGTTCAGGCATTTCGTCTTGTCTTTCGCTGAAAAATTCTTGGGCTTTCTTGATGAGTGATTCAGGAGACTCAACAACATAATTCCCAAGTTCTATATATCCATCTTCCTTTGCCTTAGCCCTGAGATGGTGAAGTCCGCAAGATCCCTCTGGACTAGGCCCGCCGGGCTGCCTTTCGAAGGAGCGCCACTTTGCCTCGCAGACACCGTCTTCAAAGTTCGGAGCCTTTTGCGACCACTCGACCCAATCAACAAAAAGACAGTCGTCGATTTGGTGCAGGCACATGCCTACAGCAAGCCATTCTTCGTAATCGATTGCACGCTCAGTTGAGAGGTGTTCGAGGTAAATTCTTGCCTCGTTGACGGTCTCTTCCTGCTGATATGTTGAGCCTTCTTCGTAGCTGATATTGATGTGCTGAGTGATCAGGCCGGAGGTAACAGGCTTCCGGTACTTGGTGGTCGGATAAGCCTTTTCAATGGCGTCGTAAAGCCACTGAGGCATCTCTGGCGGAGCCTTAGCGAATTCGAAGCCACCGTGTCGTGTAGTGAAATACCCTTCTGTCTCTGGATGAGAGCCCATCAAGGCTCCCTGACGTGAGCGGAAGAGAATCTCGAACGAGGGCACACCAATCTTGATGGTTGCCTTGTTCGGCATTAAGGCGATTTTGTCGTTCGGCACGCTGTAAAGCATGCGCTGACGACCTTCTTTACCAGACGAGATAGTTAGAGTCTCAGGGAAGATCGCGTCGAGCGGTCCACCTGCTAATTCTTCGAGAGCAGGTATAGCGCTCGGCCCGTCGATGTCAACCCAAATCAGGCCGCCTTCATTAGACCATTGGCCTGACAGCAAACCAACACCAGTCGCCCTTCCTTCTTCCAGTTCGCCACGAATTTCTTCTACCGTGTACGGGCTTTGAGTCCAGCCCGGCTTATACGGCTTCTTATCCCGCAAGGGGGTCAACGCCCAATCTTGCGGTATCAGGCTGAGATTGATCTCGCCAGCCTTGACGTGCTGATGTGGTTTTTTGGGGTCCTGAGAGCTTTGGGTCACGGGTGATATACCGATATTTGTCAACCCGGACAGAGAGTAGTCACGTCGATCTACTAATGAAACCCTGTGTCCGAAAGTCTTTTGATTCTTGTTTAGTTATACATAAATTTACGGTAGATGCATTTGCCTATTGACTAACTCAACGTGAGACTCAGCTGTCTTGGCTCTCGGCTTCCATCTCCAGCTCCGCTGCTTTCTGAGCAGGCAAAATTTCCGTGTAGTACTTCTCGACGGTGCTGAGCCACTTCTGTTTGTATTTCTCGATTGTGGCTGGCTGAATAGCGAACACCTGCACATTTTCTCGTGTCGCTACGAAAGTCATGCATAATTCAGGGCGGATATTGACCGTATGTTCAAGGCCTAAAGCGTAAGCAGCCAGTTGGAGTTGGCACTTCTGGTACTTCATAAATCCTGCACGCTTCATCCCATATTGGTTCTTGGGCGTTTCAGGACCAGGCCATTTGGAAAAGTAAGGACCGTTGCTGGTTTTTAGATCACCCAAGACGATCTTCCCTTTGTACTCAGCGACGATGTCAGGTGCACCTGCCCAGCCCCAG
>CESK01004915.1_pt1 | contig 25984 bp, 36 predicted proteins | sample 531091 | NCBI WGS metagenome assembly CESK01 (sample SAMEA2621271, study PRJEB7988) | marine metagenome | biome: marine biome (ENVO:00000447); feature: surface water layer (ENVO:00002042); material: "saline water (ENVO:00002010), including plankton (ENVO:xxxxxxxx)" | depth 5 m
ATGAATAACAAACCACAAAACGAATATCATCCAATCCTGGTTATTCCTTATTTTAACGGCTTGCTTGTTAAGATTGGAGATCGTCAGGCATTTATGGAAATGAGCAAAAAATATTATATGGAATTTGCTTTAGAGGTAATGGAAAAAGCATCAAAACAAGTTTTATTAAAAGGTAAAGAATATGACGAAAGTGTTTGAAATAGATAAGAAATGGGATTTATTGTTAAAGCAAAATCTTTGTTTTAAATGTGAAAGCAGATTAACAATTTTAGAAAACAGTAAAACAAAATTAGTTCGCCTTTGTAAAGTTTGTGGCGTGTTGATCGATGACATAAAAGAAGTGGATAAGAAAAAATAATATGACCGATCAGACCATACCTTTTCTAGATAAAAAATATAATATTATTTACGCTGATCCTGCTTGGAAATATTGGATGGGTGGTAATAAAAATCAATCAAAACATTATGGTTGTATGACAATTGAGGAAATATCTCAGCTAAAGATAAGTAAAATATCAGATGATAATTGCATTTTATTTTTGTGGGTTACGTTTCCAATATTAGATGTAGCTTTCAAAGTTATTAAAGATTGGGGTTTTAAATATTCAACCTGTGGATTTGTTTGGGTAAAAACAAATAAATCTTTTTCAAAAGACCAAAGTTCTTTTTTTCCAGAAGATAGTTTTAAAAGTTTTTGGGGTTTAGGATATTGGACAAGGTCAAATGTTGAATTGTGCTTAATTGCTAAAAAAGGTAAAATTGAGAGACAATCAAGGTCAGTCCATCAGTTAATATATGAGCCTGTAAGGGAACATTCAAGAAAACCAGATTGTACAAGAGATAGAATAGTCGAGCTTTGTGGCGAACTACCTAGAATTGAACTCTTTGCCAGACAAAAGGTAGAGGGTTGGGATAGTTGGGGAAATGAAGTATGACCGATCAATTCATTAATCGCAGCACTATAAAAGAAAATTTTACCATTTATCCTAATGATCTTTTAAATGACTCCAGGTTAGATGCAGATGCTTTAGCTATGTTGACCTACTTATTAAGTAAACCTGCGAACTGGCGCTTATCTATGGGCGATATACGCAAGCGTTTTGGTTGGGGAAAGAATAAAGGGTATGATGTATTGAGTAATTTAATTGCTTTTGGTTATGTTTTAAAACAACCCACAAGTCTTGTTGGAAATGTCCAATATTATGATTATTTTGTGTATGATTTGAGCCGTCCCTCAAACAGTGACCGTATCGAAAACAGGGACGGCTACCGTCCCTCAAATAGGGACGCTACAAAGGAATTATACAAAGAACCCATTATTATAAATAATAATGGCACTTCAGAGGTTAAAAAAGAGTCCAATAAGGATTACGAGTTTTACAAACAATGGTTAGGGCAAATCACAAGCATTGAGCGTAGTGGAAAGATTATTTCTGGTTTATATGCAAAACTCGGACAGCAGGGCATAAAGAAAAAGCATGAACGTGATATGTTTATCCTTAATGCAATAAAAAGTGCCTATCAGCAAAATGTGCAGGGCGATATATCCGATTATCTGCACAAAATTATAGGCAATGTCATTGTTGCTAATCAGACAGATGTTTTTGATCCCATACTATCGCAATGGAAGGCGCGGTTAAAATCCTGGAAAAAAAATGGTAGCTGGCTTGAACATAACTGGGGTATGCCGCCAGATCATCCATTGACCAAAGTTCCAACACATTTATTAAGAGAATTAGAATGAATGCACTATCCAATATTTCAGATTATACAAATCGTTTATTAGAAATTGAAGAACGCTTTGAAGAATGTTTTAATGTCATTGAACGTCTGCCTTCACCAATTAGAAAACAAAAAATGAATGCCTGGCCTTTATTTAAAACCGATCCATCTCTTGCTTATGGATATAATGTCTATACGATAAGCAGACCAAAACCATCACCTGAACAAATTGATCGCGCAGATCAAAGTTTATATTGGTTAATCCATTGTAGTGTCGAACAACGTAGATTAATTTGGGCTAGAGCAAAAAAATATTCCTGGCGTAAAATTGCTTCAGTAGCAGGATGCTCTAAAGATACAGCGAAATATCGATGGCAAGAAGCAATTATGACAATAGCAGAAAAAATAAATTAAATTTTTTTATAGACAGATTCGACAAAATCGACTACCTTAATTTCTAAAATTAGCACAACTATGCAATTCTCCTAAAATGCGAAACTACCAACCCACAAATGTTGACTGGGAAACCATTGAATATCGTGTCAAAAATGGTGAATCTACTTTTACTATTGCGAAAGATTTTGATGTATCCAGGCAAGCTATTGATAAACGCGCTCGAAAATATGGATGGAAACATTTTACTAAAAGCGTAACTAAAGCGAGATCGATTGCTGAAAAGAAAACTGGAATGCAACTGCAACCTAGTCCAAGAGCGGTTGCACAAATGCAATATGTTAAGACTGCAACCCAAAAGTTTGATAAGGATACTCCTGAAAGAAGGCACAGTTTACTTAGTTTATTAAGGCAAGGTGTTCCTAGAGTTCATGCAGCAAGAAGTTCTGGGATTTCATTGAGTACATTAAATCGATGGATGGAAGGGGACAAGGAGTTTGGTTCTGAGTGTAGCGCAGCAGAGAGCGATGCCGTAGCTTCCAGGTTGCAAAACATAAAAAAGGCAGGAGATAAGGGCGATTGGCGTGCTGATAGTTGGTGGTTAGAGAAAACACAGCGAGAAACATTTGGTCAAAAAGACAGTAATAACAATAGTTTAGCAGTTCAGATAAATATTAGTCGTGGCGATACAGACGAGGTTATCAATATTAAGCCCATTGATAATGTATCAATGAGCCAAGACTAGCAAACCCTTGTGTATCAACAAACTCAAAAAGTAAGGTGTCCTAAAATCTGAACACCTCCCCATAGCATGACCCCACCTGGCAGGTTTTGCAGTCAACGAAAACGTATATCAAACACACACGCACACACACAAAAAAGGTTGCACACAGGTTGCACTACAAAATTTTGGTTGCACAGGTTGCATAGGAAAAGCAATGCGCATGAAAACATTAACAAAGCGTCAGTTGGATGCTTTAAAAAAACATAAGGTACACCATACAGCAAAGCATATGACAGAAATGCGTAAACTGATGCGTATGGGAAAGACCTTTACACAGGCACATAAAGCAGCGATGAAAAAGGTAGGGAAGTAATGCCATTTCGTAAATATTCACCAAAACAAAAAAAACTAGCACAGGTTGCAGCACCGAGAACGAAAATAACTGCTGCGGACTTTAGAGGGTTGAAAAAGAAGAAGAAGAAGAAAAAGAGTGTATAATGGCAAATGGATTACAGCAGCGCTTGTTAGCACAAGGATTGATGCGAGAAAATAGGAATAATCCTTTTAGTGATAGCCGTTTTTTTTCAGGTAAAATAAAACCTCCTGTTGATGAATTATCTGGTGAAACAAATGTAGGGCAAATTTTCAAACAGGGACTAAGTGATTTTGGTGCAGCTTTAGCAGGTAAACCTAATGAACCTCTAGCGTTTCGTGGCGATTTAGCGCCGATAGGTGAAACAAAAGAGGGTGCGTTTACATTTGCAGTACCAAAATTTTTGCAAGAAACCTATAAGGCTTTTACAATGCCGCGCCGTATAGCAAAAGGCGAATATGGCAATGTCAATCAAATGCAAAATAATCCACAATTTATTGCAGATGCCACAGATTTTGTAACCGAGTTTGGCGTTTTAGGTGCGTTAACATCGCAATTACCAGGCGTAGTGCCAGAGGGTGCTATAGGTGTTTTTGCAGGCAAACTTGCAAAGACATTTCCAGACAAGAAAAAAAGACAGGAATTTACTGAAAACTTAAATCGATACGAACAATTAAAAAAAGAAAAAGAATCTGTGCAGCAGATGCTAACAATTGGAAGAATGCAATTAGGCGATGCGGTAACAGATGACCTAACAAAAAGGGAAAAAAGTTTAAATAATGAATTGGATAAAATTATTTTTTCAGGTGATTTAAACACACAAAAAATCTTTGAAGATTATGACCAGGTATTGAAAAAAACAACGCCGTTTAGTTTTTTTAAAGACACAGAACGAGAATATGGAAAAGGCTTGTTTAAATTTCCAGATCAGCAGTATCGTTTTGAAATTGATGATAGCACCGCTAAAATAAACTTAGGCATAGATGATAACAAACCTGTCTTATCAGATACAATTACAAGCGATGCTTTTGAGATAAGGTTTCCAGATTCAAAACTAGAAAACGGAAAAGTAAGTAAAATTACTACTTTGGGTGAGATATTAGAGCATCCTGAGTTATTTGAAGCCTATCCACAATTAGCAGATTATAAGGTTAATTTTTATCAAAAAGAACCTGCTAGGGAGGGAGGTTATTTTAATCCAAAAAATAAGGAAATAGGCATAAGCCTGTCCAATTTAATAGGTGGGTTGCAATATAGACAAACCAAAGAGATAAAAGCAAAAGAATTTAAAGACATAATCAGAGATACTTTATTTCACGAAATACAACACGCAGTACAAGAAATAGAGGGGTTTTCTAAAGGTGCAAATTCTATCGATCCTAATATTGGTAATAGATTGCAAAACGCAATTAATGAAAAAAACAGAATCATAGGCGAAACTGCCGATAACTTTTATGAAAATTTAGGATTACAAGCAGAATTATCTAATTTGTATCATGCAGATAGAATTAAGTATTTTAGAGAAAAGGCGTTATTAGACAGCCATCAGCCGCGCTTATTATTCAATAATGGTTATTGGTATAAATACAGCGATGAAATACGGCGTGAGATTTTTGACGAAACAGGAATAACCTATAAAAAACGCAAAACACCAGAGCGAGAAAAATATATTAGCCTGGCATTTAAAAAACTTGGAGAGAAAATTGAAAACGAAACAGCAGGCGGTGCAAATTTAGCAAACACTTTAACAGCAAAAGAAATAAAAAGCCGTATAGGTAAAGCGGAAAGAAAGCGTGATAAAACGTCAGAGGATGCCTTTAAATATAGGGATGCCAAAAGGGCGTTAGAATTTTATCAAAAAGGCCCTCGCTATCCTACTGGAGAAAGCAGTAGAAATATTTTTAAAAGAAATATTTATTATGATACTTTAGGTGAAGCAGAAGCTAGACTTGTAGGTATCAGATCTAGAAGTCCAGACAAACGCTCTATATTTCCGCCTGTTGATTTTTCAAGAATAGAAGAACCTCCGCCGCAAGGGTATGAAAACTTACTACCATAATGACGAAAACAATTAAACTTGACTATAATCCGCAGCCAAAACAAGTGTTGTTGCATCAATGTAAAGCAAAACAAATATTGTTTGGTGGTGCGGCAGGTGGTGGCAAAAGTCATGCCTTACGATGGGATTGTATAGCATTTTGTTTAGAAAATCCTGGTTTAAATGCGTTTATATTTCGCAGGTCTTTGCCAGAGTTGGATGCAAACCATATACAGCCTTTACGCAAAGAAATGCCGCCAAGTTTAGGCGAGTATAATGAATCAAGAAAGCGTTTTACGTTTCATAATGGATCAACCATACAATTTCAGTATTTAGAGCGTGATTCCGATTGTGATAGAATACAAGGCACAGAAATTCATTTTGCAGGCATAGATGAAGCAGGACAAATGACTGCTTATCAGCTAGGATATATAAAATCAAGAATGCGCTTAGGCGGTTATGAACCAAAACAAATTGCATTCCTCCCTAGATTGGTGATGACCGCAAATCCTGGTGGGCAGAGTCATAATTATTTAAAAGCCCTTTATATTGACCCTGCTCCATCAGAAAGTTATTTTTACGATCATACAATGCGTGATCCTGACAATCCCAAAGATAAGGGATGGGTTACAATGTATATTCCATCAAGAATGGAAGATAACAAATATATTGATCCAAGCTATGCAAGCAGTTTTAGTGGTTTGCCAGAGGAATTAGCAAGGGCGTTGCGTGTTGGCGATTGGGATTTGGTCGTTGGATCGTTTTTTGGCGATATATGGAAACGTGATCTTCATGTAATACAGCCGTTTGAAATACCTGAATATTGGACAAAATATCGTTCTTTTGACTGGGGATCATCTGCACCTTTTAGTGTAGGATGGTGGGCTGTTGCACAAGGACATGACACAATTCCAGACAATGCTTTGGTGCGTTATCGAGAATGGTATGGTGCTGCAGGCCCTAATCGTGGGTTGCGATTATCTGCTGAGGAAGTTGGAGCAGGAATACGCTCTAGAGAACAGCATGAAAGAATAGATTTTTCAGTAGGTGATCCGAGTATATGGAAATTTGATGGTGGGCCTAGTATTGGAGAACGATTATCCAAAATGGGGGTAATGTTTCGCAGAGCGGATAATAGCCGCATTGCAGGATGGGATCAACTAAGACAAAGGTTAATGGGCGATGATGGTAAACCGATGCTTTACATATTTAAAAACTGTACGGACACAATTCGTACACTTCCTGTATTGGTGCATGACAAGCATCGAATTGAGGATGTTTGTACCGATTCAGAGGATCATTGTGCAGACGAAATCCGTTATGCTTGCATGGCTAGGCCGTACACCAGGAAAAAACCAGAAATCGAAGAAGATATCTGGCGGCCGCCGACAATCGAAGAAATGATGCAAGGCATGGATCGAACAAATAGTAACAAACCGCAAGGTTGGAGATTATAATGGCTGAAGAACAAATGTATGATGCAGAGCCAAAGAACCAAAAAGAGCGTGCAGGGTATTGGACAAAAACCATCAACCAGGCATTAAAGTTTGAGGAGCAATGGCGCGAGCGTTGTATGGATATTATTGATCGGTATAGGGATGATTCTCCTGATCGAGTCAGCAGGGAAATTCGTATGAATATTTTATATTCTAATACGGATACATTAAAATCTGCATTATATTACAAAACACCTAGACCAAAAGTAAATCGCAGATATCGAAATAATGACCCTGTTGCCAGGACAGTTGCAACTGTTTTGGAGCGTGCGTTGGAATATCAATTAGATGTATATAATTTTGATACAGAGGTTCGCAGGGCATTAGAGGATATGCTGTTGGTAGGGCGTGGTGTTTTACGAATGCGTTATGAACCTATTGTTGTAACAGGTGATGCAGAGCGAATAACCATTAAAAGACAATCCATTATGGGTATGGGCGCTAAAGATGATGGGTCTTTTGGTGAAATTGAAGTTGGCCAAAAATTTAATGATCCTAATGGCAATGAAATTGAAAGCAATCTAGTTCTGCAAGATGGATTAGGTATGTTTATGAATGGCGATCCTGTAGAATCTGTAGAGGAGCAAAATATTCGTTGCGAATATGTTTTCTGGCAGGATTTTGTTATGTCGCCTGTTCGCTGTTGGAGTGATGCAAAATGGATAGCATTTCGACATTTACTTACACGCTCAGAATTAATTGATATTTATGGACAGGCAAAAGGGCAGCGCATACCGCTAACCTATATGGCATCAGATGAAAAATATAGTTATAATGACGATTATCAACCTGATCGTGCTGAAATTTATGAAATATGGGATAAACGTTCCAATAAACAAATCTTTGTGGCAATGAACCATGATGAAATCTTAGAGGAATTTGATGATCCGTATAATCTAGAAGGGTTTTGGCCAATGCCTGAACCTTTATATGCAATTAGCACTAATGATACCTCTTTACCTGTACCAGAGTTTTTTACCTATGAAGATCAGGTGCGTGAGTTAGATATTGTTACACAGCGTATTGGAAACCTAACCGAAGCATTAAAAAGACGCGGTGTTTATGATGCGTCATTCCAGGAATTGCAAAGATTAGCAGAAGCGGCAGATAACGAGTTTGTACCTGTAGATGCAATGGCAATGCTTCAGGCAAGTGGTGGATTAGCTGCTGTTATGCAGGAAGCGCCGCTTGATAATATTATTCGTGCATTAGCCCAACTGTATCAATCTAGACAATCTATTATTCAGACCATTTATGAAATCACAGGCATAAGCGATATTATGCGAGGACAATCTGCATCAAGAGAAACAGCTACTGCGCAAAGAATAAAAGGGCAGTTTGGTGCAATGCGATTGGTAAATCGGCAAAGACGCATTGAGCAGTTTTTAGATAATATAATGGAATTAAAGGCAGAATTATTGGTTGAAAATTTAGAACCAAATGTTTTGCAGCGTATGACAAGTATAAACATTACGCCTGAAATGGTTGCTGTAATGCGTGATGATCGTATTCGCTCTTATCGTATAAAGGTTGATACCGATGAATCTGCTGCAATCGATAATGCAACAGATCAACAACGTAGAACCGAGTTTTTAACAGCAAGCGTACAATTTTTACAAGCAGTAGGCCCATTAGTATCCTCTGGTGTTATTGGATTTGAGCAGGCAAAGCAAATGCTTTTATTCTCTGCTAGATCGTTTCCTGGTGCAAGAGAGCTAGAGGAAAGTCTTGAAGCAATCCAACCGCCACAACCTAGACCTGATCCTACAGATAAAATTGTTCAGCTTGAACAGGCAAAATTACAAGCAGATACTGCAAAAGCACAGGCTGACGCAGATGTAAAACTTGGAAAACTACAGTTGGATCAACAAAAAGCTGTTGATGATCGTACCTTTAAACAACAAAAACTTGAAATAGACGCAGCAAAAATTGTAACCCAATAATGAAAAATACAGATGCGATTGGTAAAATTGTTTGGCTTATGGGTCAATCAAAATACCACAAACATTGGTCAGTTCAGGATATATACAGATTAATTTATCCTGCAGTAGCGCTGCAGCAATTTCGTTTATACGAGAATGAAAAAATGCCGTTTGGTTTAATTACTTGGGCGTTTTTGACAGAGGAAGTTGCAAACAATTATGTAAAGCGAAAGCGTAAGTTGCAACCTGACGATTGGAAAGCAGGCAATCAATTATGGTCAATTGATGTCATCATTCCATTTGGCAAAGTATTGCCTGTCATTCGTGAAGCTAGACAATTTTTATCGGATCGATATGGCAAAAAAATTAAAATTCAAGGACATAGAACGAGTGGTAGAATATGGAAGATTCATTTATAGATAAATTTCATCCTAGACATAAAATGTATTGTTGTATTGGCGATAGTACAGGGCCTGAAGATGCTGCAGAAGGAGGTTTTGCAGGAACAGGTGGCGATCCATTTGAAAGTCCTGGCACATTTGGTACTCCAGGTAATACAGCAGGTTTATCGCAAAGCGATGTATCTGATGCGCAAAGTGCTGCAATGGAACAAATACAAACTACAATTGCAAATGCACTTTTGCCAGAAGCGCCTATCAATCAAGGGTTTGACGAAGATTTAGGATCAGAGTTAGGTTCAGGGTCAAATCTTGCTATGGGTGGAGATGTCTTTGTTAATCCTCTTACTACAACAGTCAATACAGATGAATTTGTAGACAATTTACCTACAGTTCCAGGATTTCAAGCAGCAAGTAACATTCCTATTTTTGGCGATACATTAGCGCAAGGTGTAGCAGAACAATATGGTCAGTTATTAAATGTTCCTGGATCAACAGTTGACCCTGAAACAGGATTTATTACAGCACCTGCAGGACAAGGTACATTACAATCAGGCAAGTTTGGTCAAATTACATATAGCGGAATGCCTGACCCAAATTATACAGGGCCATTTGCAAATTTAGTCAATCCGCCTATGCAAGATAATAGCGATGTTGCAAACCCAATGAGTGCAGCACCACAGACAGCGCCTGGTATGCAAGATCAAGGAATGACAACACCTTTAATTCCGCAAATATCTAGCACATTGGCAACCGATGTATTGCAAGACCCACTCTTTTTATATAGCGGACAAGGTAATTTATATCGGCCTTATGGATATTCACAAAATACCTTAGTGGATTTATTACGCTCAAGAAATCTTACACAACCCACACAAGCAGCTCAAAATATAGGAATGTTTGGCAACCCATTGGATTTTAGAACATGAACATAGATATGGAACAAGCGCAAAAGCGTTATGAAGCATTAACAGAGCAAGAAAAAGAAATGATAAGGGAAGCATTGGATTCACCTCTTGCAATGGTTTTAAACAAGGTTTTACCAGAGTTAATGCAAGGTTTAGGACAGTTTAACAAACCTAGACGAAAAATGGATCAAGCCATGCGCGAACAAGCGGTAAGGATACTAAGAGGATGACAACTTATGTAATGAGAAATGGTGAGTTAGTAGAAAAATCTAAAGGATCACCAAACAAGGATGTAATGATAATGCGCGATATAGAGCCATATCAAAACATGAAAGATCGAAAATGGATTTCCAGTCGGTCAGAGCATCGTGAATTTTTGCGAAAACATAACTTTATAGAAATAGGGAATGAACAAAACCATTTATTAAAATGACAGATAATACACAGCTTGATAGCACTCCAGATGCAGAGGTCGTAAATACACCGCAAGCATCAGAATCAGCAAAGCCAGAAACAATATCAGAAACAATTGCTAGGTCTTTGCAGGAATTAAATCCACAAGAAGAAAAGGTTGATACAGATGCAGAGATACCTAACCCTGACCAACCGCAGGCGGAGCAACCAGAATCCGATAAAACTGCAGAAAATGAAACCGATCAACCACAGGAACAAGAAGAAACAAAAGACCAGGAAGAAACAGAATTAGAGCAATTAACTGCTCCTGTGCATTGGCCAAAAGATATGGCTGATGATTTTAATTCCTGGACACCGCAGATACAAAATACCTTTATGACAAGGTATCGTGCGATGGAAGCAGACCACACGAAAAAAACACAGAATATTGCTAAATATCGCAAACGAAACGAAGAAATTGACAAAATTTTCATGCCAAGACAACAACAATTAGAATTGGCAGGAATAGATGAAGTGGGAGCAATAAAACAACTATTTGCTGCGCAAGATGTATTGGTAAACAATCCATTGGAAGGTATTAAATGGTTGGCAAAAACTTATGGTGTTGATCTATCAGAAGTCGTTAATGACCCATCTATAGATGATGAACCCGCAGACCCACAAATACAGCAGTTGCAGAACCAGGTTTCTCAGCTTACTGCTTTTATACAAAACCAACAAACTCAGAATCAACAAAGCGTGCAGGCTACCACTCAGCAGGCAATTGACCAATTTGCTCAGGAAAAAGATGCCAACGGTAATATTAAGCATCCACATTTCGATCAAGTGCGAAATGTTATGGGTACTTTAATTCAAAATGGCAACGCTAAAGATATGGCAACCGCTTATGATATGGCTGTATATTCAGACCCTTCCTTACGACAAGGAATGATGGATCAGTATGCAAAAAGCCGTAATCAAAACCAGGTTAAAAAAGAAGCGGTAAAAAAAGCAAAAGTAGTAACAAGGTCAAATGTTAAAGGCAGTACAACGCCATCGGATGTAACGCTTCCAGGTAAAATGAGTATTAGAGAAACAATTTTACAATCAATGAATCAACTTAAAAATGGAAGGAGTTAGATATGGCTAGTCCAAATCTATCAGAAATTGTTACTACCACTCTTAGAAATAGATCAAGAGCGTTAGCTGACAATGTTACAAATCACAACGCCTTATTGCGTAGATTGCGTGAGAATGGCAACCAAACAAGTGTTACAGGTCGAGATATAGTGCGTGAACTTGAGTATGCTGAAAATGGCACAGTACAGTTTTATTCAGGGTATGAAACCTTAGATGTTTCACCTGCAGATGTACTTAGTGCTGCCGTTTTTGATTACAAACAACTAGCAGGTAATGTTACTATATCTGGTTTAGAGCAGATAAAAAATAGTGGTGAACAAGCGATTATCAATTTACTTGAAGCAAGAATTGGAGTCCTAGAAAAGTCGATGATGAATACACTTTCAACATCAATTTATTCAGATGGCACAGGATCAAGTGGAAAAGAAATTGGCGGTTTACAGTTACTTGTAGCAGATGCAGGGTCAGGAACAGTAGGTGGAATTAATAGTTCTACATTTACTTTTTTTCAAAATGTTCAAACAACTGCAACAAGTTCTGCTTTTTCAACTTCTAATGTGCAGGCAGATATGAATAATATCTATCTACAGCTTGTTAGAGGTGCAGACTCACCTGATTTGGTTATGGCAGGCACAAATGCTTACAAGGCATTTTTAGGCAGCTTACAGGCTATTCAGAGAATAACATCAGACGATTTAGCAAAATCAGGTTTTACATCTGTGCAATACCTAAATTCTGATGTGGTATTTGATAGCGCTTGTAACACCAACAGAATGTACTTTTTAAATACAGATTACCTAAGATTAGAGGTAGCTGAAGGAAGGGATTTTGTGCCAGGTGAAGCTAAGATGTCAGTGAACCAAGACGCAATGGTTACTCCTATGTTTTGGAGTGGTAATTTAACTTGTAGTAATAGAGCCTTACAGGGCGTTATTCATACATAACTTAAAAGAAAGGAAGTTGTTATGACATTAGCAGCAGTAATGGGGATTACCCCAACTGAGGTTCACGATACCCCTGAATTTCAGCTAGGACAATTGGGTGCAATCATTGATGATACAAATGGAACGCGAATCTATAAGTATCTACAATATGACACAGGCTCTGCAGGCACTGCCGCAGTAGCAGGTGAGGTTGCATATTATTACACATTAGACGGATATAAAACATTTAAGGTTACTTCTGATTTATCTGACTCAGTAGAGGTAGGTGCAGGAGTTATCCAAGCTGTAATGACAGATGGACAATATGGTTGGTTTCAGGTTTCTGGAGCAGCCACTTTGACGATAGCATTGACAGCAGGTGCAGATGGTGATCCGCTTACACCTACAGGGTCAGCAGACGGCACTTTAGATGTATCAGCAGATGTTACGGATAATGTTTGTGCAATAGCAGGCGATATTTCAGATAAAGAAATTATCTGTATGTTTCCTCTGTAAAACTTATAAGGGTAGGGGAAACTCTACCCTTTTTATTGGAGTATTGAATGACCAAAGCAGTATTTTTTGAAAGAGAATTAAACGGACAAATGAAAGATTTTTGTCGCATTTCAAATCCTGGTGTAAGGGATATTTGGGAAGGGCCTGCAAGACCAGAGGATTTACAAAGATTTCCTACTCAATGGCAGGAATATTTAAAAAACAAAAAGAAAAAAAAGGTTAAGGGAACGCATTTATCAGAATTACCTGGAATGACAGAACCAAGAAGGACAGAATTAGAACTAGCAGGTATTGAAAGTTGCGAGGAATTGGATGTTGCTGAAGAAACAAAATTAAGAAATCTAGGCGATGCTTACATTGAGTTACAAAGAATTGCACAATTATACATGAAAGCAAAGCCTAAGAAAACAAATGAAAAACCTATAAAACTAACAGTTGTGGAAAAAAATGAGCCTTCTGACGATAACACAGAGCGTAGCTGATTTTGTAGGGTTCGAGCGAGAATCCACTATTATTGGCAATACATCGCCTACATCAAGACAATTATTAGCTTTATGCCAACGCGAGGGTAAGCAATTAATGCGTGCTACAAATTGGCCTATTTTGCTTAAAGAGCATACATTTTCAACCTCTAGCGGAACAAGCAGTTATTCTTTGCCATCAGACTTTGATCGGTTTGTATCAAGCACAGCATATAATCGGACAGACAAAGATCAAATGACAGGGCCAATTACACCACAAGCATATCAATTAGATCAGCATGGTGTTGCAACAGTTGGTATAACGCAAAAGTTTCGATTAAAAGCAAGCAGTAATGCCTTAAAGTTTGATATAACACCAACTCCTACATCTACAGAAACAATCGGTTTTGAATATGTAAGCAGCCATTGGAATCAAAAGACAGACGGAACATCACAGGCAGCATTTACTGTTGATACAGACACAGGCATTTTGGATGAAATATTAATTGAAATGGGAGTAACCTGGCGTTTTCGTCAAATGCATGGATTAGATTATGCAGAGGATTTTAGGCAATATCAGATGGAACTTAGGCAAGCAATTGCTCGATCTGGTGGTGCGCCAATCCTTACAATGGATGATACAAGAAGGTTATTGGTCAATCCTTATTCTTACAACCTACCTGATAGTGGATACGGAACATAATGTTACAAGCCATGCGATCAGCAAATGCTGTTACAGTTAGATCAGCCTCAATCCCTGCACCTATTGGTGGTTTAAACTCAAGGGATAGTTTAGATGCAATGCCTGCAACTGATGCTATTGTTTTGTCAAATTGGTTTCCAACAGTTGAAAAAGTTACCATTCGTGAAGGTTATAGCAGTTTTTGCACAGGTATTGGTACAGGCGATGTAGAAACACTTTTTGAGCATCATGCAGGATCAAATCGACAATTATTAGCAATTGGGTCAGATGGTGTTTTATATCAAATTGATTCTGGTTCTGCTGTAAGTAAAAAAACAGGTTTAGCAAATGGAAGGGCAGAAACGGCTGAATTTAATAATTTAACTTTAGTTGTGCCTAGTGGTGCTAATGCGCCGTTTTCCTGGAATGGATCAAGTGCAAGTGATTTAACAATTACTTTATCAGACTCTGTATCAAGCAATAATCTAACTGGTGTCCATGTTTTTAAGAATAGAGTTTATTATTTTACAGGATCAGATCAAAACTTTTATTACTCAGCGACAGTTGATACCCATGCAGGAAACTTTACTAAATTCCCTGTAGGTTTGGTTTCTACACTTGGCGGCAACCTAATTCAAATTGGTACATTATCAATAGATGGCGGCGAGGGTGTTGACGATTTATTAGTGTTAATGATGTCAAGCGGTGAAGTATTGGTTTATTCAGGTAGCAATCCTAGCTCTGACTTTTCTTTAAATGGTACATTTCGTATTGCTGAACCTGTCAATGAAAAGCGCGGTATGGCAAAATTAGGCGGTGATTTAATTGTAATTACCAGAGAAGGATATTTGCCATTATCTCAAGTATTTAGACAAGACCTTGCAGGCAATAAAGCAGCAGCAATATCAGAAAAAATAAGAGGTACAGTCATTGCTGCAGTTGCTAAAACATCAACAAGTAAGGGTTGGCAAATACATTTAGCAGCAGATGGTAGCAAACTATATTTTAATCATCCAACAGGTGATAGCACAGACGCGTACAATCAACATATTTTTAATCCAATTACAAGAGCCTGGTCTTTATTTCAAAATATTCCTGCGACAGTTTTTGCTAATTTTAATGGTGATACCTATTTTGGTACAGAAGGCGGTAAAGTTTACAAAGTTGGCGGAACAGCAGATTTAACTGCTAATATTACCGCAGATTTAAGTTTTGCTTACAACTATTTTGGCGACAGAGCATCCGTCAAGCGTTTTACAAGTGTTGCACCTATGTTAGAAGCATTAGGTGATATAAACTTTGATTTTGGCATTGCTGTGGATCAACAAGCGCCAAGCGGTTTAAATTTATCAACAAGTTCGTTTGTATCGGAATTAGCTGCATGGGATACAGCAACATGGGATCAAGATTTTTGGGCGGATACCACAGGATCAGGTATTGTGCAAAAAAGAAAAGTTGTTGGGCGATTAGGTCGTTCTGCATCTTTAAGAATCAAAGTGGCAACAACCACACAAGTTATTAGCATTTTATCAAGTAATTTTCAATTTATACCAGGAGGGCCAATCTAATGCCTTTTAGTAGTGGCACATTTTCAAGGGTTCACGATTTTACAGATGACCGAGATAATGGAATAAAAATCCAGGCATCGCGTATGGATGCTGAAATGGATGGTATCGCAACAGCATTAACAACAACTATTTTAAAAAATGGGACACAGACTTGTACTGCAGCAATACCATTTGCTGAAGGAATAACAATCCCAGACAATAAAACTATTACGTTTGGTACAAATTCAGACATAACTGTTCAATATGACGAAACCACAAACGATAGTTTAGAGATAGCAGCTAATGTTGAAGGTGCTGCATTAGGTATAGTCTTAAAATCAGATCAGGGCGATGATGCAGGAGATGAATGGAAGTTAAATGTTGCAGATGGTGGTACAATTACATTTGGAAACGATATTGCTTCAGCAGGTTCTTATGTTACACATTTAACGATTGCACCAAATGCTACAGTAACAAATTCAACTATGACAGTAGCAGGGAATCTAACAGTTGCTTCAGAAATTGATGGAGCAAGTCTAGATATTTCAGGAGACGCAGATATCGATGGAACGCTCGAAGCGGATGCAATGACCTTAAATGGAAGCGCAATTACAACAACAGCAACCCTATCTACAGGTGTTAGTAATGGAAATGTACTTGTTGCAACAAGTGGTATAGCAGACAATGATTTTCTAAAAGTAGATGGCACAAGCATTGAAGGTCGAAGTGCAGCAGAGGTGTTATCTGATATAGGCGGTCAGGCATCACTAACATTTGGTATAGCAAATACCAACGCTGTAAAAATAGATAGTGGATCGGTTGCTGATGATGAATATGCACGTTTTACAGCGAATGGTTTAGAAAGTCGTAGTACATCAGAGGTTTTATCAGACATAGGCGCTTCTGCTGCTGCAGGAAGTTCAAGCATTGTAACAACAGGTGCATTAGATTCAGGTTCAATTACAAGTGGATTTGGTGCAATTGATAATGGTACATCAGGGATTAGAACAAATACTTTTACAGCAGAAACCTCATTTGTTCCTGATGCGCAAGATGGTGCTGCTTTAGGTACAAGTTCATTACAATTCTCTGATTTATTTTTAGCAGATGGCGCTGTAGTGTCTTTTGGTGATGATAATGAAATTACACTTACCCATGTTGCAGATTCTGGGCTTACTTTAAAACACGCTGCTAGTGGTGATGACAAATTTCCAACATTATTATTAGCGGCAGGTGATAACGATATTGCCGCAGACGACAAATTAGGAGTTGTAAGTTTTGTTGCTCCAGATGAAAGTAGTACAGGTGATGCACAATTAGTTGCAGCAAGCATACAAGCACGCTCAGAAGGAGATTTTAGTTCTAGTTCCAATGCAACATCATTAGATTTTATGACAGGTGCTAGTGAAACAGCGACAGCAAAAGCAACACTGACATCTGCTGGACAATTTAATGTAGGTGCAACGACAAGTACAACAGGATTGTTTAGTGTGCAAGGTGTAAGTGGTGCTTTAGGTGGTGTATCTAATATTGCAGATTTTGCTAGAGGTGCAACAGGTGGTGCAAATATTCAAGTAGGTTGTAATACTGCAGTTTTACAAATGGGTTCTGAAGGAACTAACGCTTATTTTTCTACAGGCAGTAATAATATTCGTTTTTTAGCAGGTGCTGGAGAAAGAATGGTTATTGCATCAAGTGGTTCTGTAACAATAGGTGGTGCTTTATCCAAAGGTTCTGGTTCTTTTAAAATAGATCACCCATTAGAAGCTAAAAAGGATAGTCATTATTTAGTCCATTCATTTATAGAAGGTGCGCAAGCAGATTTAATATATAGAGGTACAATAGCATTAACATCAGGCACAGCGACAGTAAATATTGATACAGTTAGTGGAATGACAGAGGGAACTTTTGTTGTTTTAAATACAAGTGTCCAATGTTTTACAAATAATGAAAGTGGTTTTACAGCAGTTAAAGGAAGTGTAAGTGGAAACACATTGACAATTACTGCACAAGATAATTCATGTACCGATACAATATCTTGGATGGTTATTGGTGAAAGACAAGACCCACATATGAAAGATGAGAATACTGATTGGACTGACAGTGATGGGAAAGTTATTGTAGAACCAGAAAAACCAGAAAGTGGCTAGTTGATGCCAGAGCCAATTACAACAATTATTGCTGCTGTTACTGCGGCAAAAGGTGCATTTGAATTTGTAAAATCAGCAAAAGAGGGTATTTCAGATGTCCAAAGCATTAGCAAATCTGTAACAGATTTTTTGCAGGCTGAGGATTTTATAAACAAAGAAATGTCCAAATCAAGTAGTGTAAGTGTAAGTGAGCAGCTTGGTTTTAAAAAACACGCAGATTTAAAAATACAAAAACAACTGATGAAAGAGCAACGCGATGAGCTGCGTTTTATGCTTGACACTCGTTTTTATCCTGGTTTTTTCCAAGAGATAGTAGAAGCTCACGCTAAAGAAAAAGAGCAAATACGAATTGAACAAGAAAAAATAAAAAAAGAACGCATACGAAAACACCATGAATTAGTTGAAACTGTTAAAATAGGATCAATGGTTTTTTTTGGTGTAGTTTTAATGGTCGCTCTTTTAGTTACCTTTTTAATTGCTACAGCAAACGCATTGTTTGATGAACCAAATTATAATCGACTCTAAAGATCAGCACCTGCAAAAATGGGTTGCAAATATTTTAGAGATAAAACAAGGGTTTTCACCAGGACAAGCTTTGGGTGTGATGCGGCATGATAAACTGATTGCTGCAGTTGTTTACCATGATTTTAGAGGTAATCAAATTGAAGCAAGTATTGCGAGTATATCAAAGTTTTGGGCTACAAAACCCATATTAAGAGCATTATTTTCTTATCCATTTATTCAATTAAAAGTTAATCGAATGTTGGTGCTATGTGCAGAGGATAATGCAAAAGCAATGAAAATGAACAAACAATTAGGATTTACTAAAGAAGGTAGGTTGCGTGGATTGTTTGATAAAAGCGATGGTATTCTGTGGGGAATGCTAAAAAATGAGTGTAAATTTATATAGGAAACAAAAACATGGGAAAATCAAGACCATCTGCACCGCCTGTACCAGACCCTAATGCCCTAATACAAGCACAAGCAGATCAAAATAGAATTACACAATTTACGCCTTCTGGTAATTTATTATTTGGATATGTAGGCGATCAAGGTCAGTTTGTGCAAGGCAGACCTCCAGAGGGTGAAAATGTGCAATCTGCTGCATTTACAGAGCAAACACCTTTTCAAACACAGTTACAGGCAATTCAAGAAGGTGTAGGTTTAGGATTAGGCAATTTAGCATTTGATCGTATTCAACAAGGTGGAACAGCACCTGCAAGAGGACAAGAAGGTAGTAATCCACCTAGATTAGAACTAACTACTCCTGCCTTGCCTAGACCTGTTATACAAGGGCAAACAGGTATGGTAAATATGCCTGTAGCAGAACAACAAATGGCAAACCCATTTCAATCTGCTCCTTCATTAGCAGGAGTAAGTCAAGCGCAAGACATTGACCCAACACAAAATTTACAACAATTTCAACAAAATATTACATCTGATATTCAGCAACCTACAGGATTAGATACACAGGGTTTGCCAGAGTTATCTAATGACCCTGTTGCATTTAGAAGCAATATTGAGCAAACATTATTTAATAGACAGATGGGTTTGTTAGCTCCTGAATTTTCTAGACAAAGAGAGGATTTACAACAAAATCTTGCAAATCGTGGAATACCTATAACTTCTGAAGCATATAACGATGCAATCAATCGGTTAGAAACTCAGCAAGGCGAACAACAACAACGCTTGGCACAACAGGCAACCTTAGCAGCTGGACAAGAAGCAGATCGTGTATTTGGTCAACAAAGACAAGCTAGAGGGCAGTTGTTTGGCGAAAGAGCTGCGGCAGGTGAATTTGGTTTAGCAGCACAAGGACAACAGTTTGGTCAACAAGCAGCAAATGTAAGTTTGCAAAATGCTGCAAGACAACAGCAAATCGCAGATCAACTATTATCAAATCAACTTGCAAATCAAAGAAGGCAAAGAGAAATCCAGGAACGATTAGCAACAAGAAACTTAGCTTTTAATGAATTAGCGGCATTATTAGGTGGCCCACAAATACGACAACCTAATTTCTTTGCACCTGCTGGTGTAGATGTAACAGGTTCTTTTGGATTAAGTCAGGGCGCTGCTAACAATGCTTATAATCAAGCAATGGCAAATCAAGCATCTAATTTAGGCGGATTATTTGGATTAGCAGGTAGTCTTGGATCAGCATATTTATTGAGGTAAAAAATGGTAAACACACTTGCACAAGCGCTTATGGCTAGAAGAAGGCAACCTTCTATGCGTTTTCAACAACTTATGCCAAGTTTTCAAACTGATCCATCAAGAATTTTAGGGCAACAATTAATGCAACAGGGCGTATCAACAGCACCTGTTAGAACACCTTTACAAGGGCTAGGAAGATTATCACAGGCATTAGTAGGCGCATATTTACAAAGACAAGCAGGAGATCGTTTAGCAGATCGAGAGGACAAATATCAAAATCAATTAGCAAATGCTTTAAGCGGAATTGATATGAGTTCAACTCCTATTCTTGCTAATTTTGCACGACAGTTTCCAGAACAAGCATTGCCAATAGCAATATCTACAGAAGCTACAAAAGCAACTACAAAACCTACTGAAACATTTGCAACCTTATCAAAAGAACAAGCGAATGCACGAGGACTTGATACAAGCAGAGGTCAGGTTTATCAACAAGGATCTATAAGTGGGTCAATTAAAAACATAAGCGGCTCACAAACAGGTAGCATGGGTAGTTTGGCAAATATGCTGAACCGAGCAATAGAACTACAAGGCAAACCCAATAAAACAAATGCAGAAAACCAAGAACTTAAGGGTTTAGCTGCTATTTTAGGAAAACCAACAAACTTGAATAGAATAAATCCAACTTCAGGTGATACAGAAGTATTACAAATACCTGGTATTGATTTAAATACAATTCTAAATGGTAATGAAAATCAAGTTAAAGAACCTATTGCTAAAGAACCAATAGTTACAAAACAGGCTAAATTGACTGAACAAGAAGCATCTTTTGTATCAGATGCTGCATCAGCGTCAAATGATATAAAAACAATCATAGATATTATGTTTGATGGTGATTTGCAGGGTGGAGACTATAATCAAGGTGTGGCAGTTCTTTCTGGATCATCAATGGGTAGGTCTACAAGTGGTGATGCACAAAGATTATATAATGCCATACAAAATTTAGTTGACCTTAGACTTAGAAAAAGAACAGGAGCAACAGCAAATCAACAAGAAATTGATCTTTATTTAAGCCAAATTGTTCCAGGTATAACAACAAGAGGAAGTACAGTTCGCGCTAATATTGAAAGATTAATTATTGAACTAGGAACTAACATAAATGCTTTTAAACAAGGTCGAAAAATAGAAAATTTAACAAAGATAGATGTTAATGATTACTTGAAAAAAAGTAATGAAAACACAACTAGCAACAAAATCAATCTACCTGACTAGGATATATAATGGCAAAAAAGGTATCTATAAATGAAAGCGGCGCATCATTTGCAATAAGGGCAGCGATAGGTAATGCACCTGACAATCAAAGAAAATCTATATTAGAAAGATATTATCCAAAGGTTTATACTGCACAAGATTTGCAAAAAGCAAATCCTAACCTTGATATTGAAAATAAATACGGCGCAGATAATCTTTTCTTTTTAGATAAAAATGACAATTTAACTGTATATAATCCGCCAGGACTTGATTTTGGAGATATACCAAGTGTAGGAAGGGAATTTGCAAGTGGAGTAGGTGGTATTATTGGTGGTGTTGTAACATCTCCAGGTGTTGCTACAACTCCTATTGGTGTTGCTATGGGAAGTGAGATGGGTGGTCAATTATATGATGTAGTACAAGATGCCCTAACTCCTGGTCGTGTTGAAAGACCATTAGCACAAAATTTAATTAGAGCAGGTGAGAACATAGGCATGGAAGCCGTAGGTGGTAAATTAGCTGACTCAGCTGTAAGAGGTGTAAAAACAGGAATACAAAAGGGCGCTCAAAGATTAAGCCGTATTAGTCCAGGTCAAAGAGCAATAGATTTTGATAAAATTGGAGTACAGCCAACTGTTGCCACATTAACAGGGAGCAGAGGTGTTGCAAATGTTGAGGAAGTTTTAGGTGGCAATATATTTGCTGCAGATATTATTGGTGCATCAAGAGATAAATTACAAAAACAATTACAAAATGTAGTTGGCAAAATCACAAAAGATTTAGGCGATGCTGCACCAAGTATTCAAGACGTTGGTACAATAATTAAAACTGGATCAAAAAACTATTTTGATAAAATACAGAATAAAAAAGAAATTTTATATGGAGCAGCTTTTGATGCAGCAGGGAATGCTAAAGTCAGTTTAAATAATATTAGAATATTAAAAGCAAATTTAGAAAACGAGTTAGCATCTGCTCCTAATACATTGAAAAACATATATAAACCATCATTAGATAAAATAAATAATTTGCTAAAAGATGCTACTGATGGATCTGTGCCTTTAAATGTAGCAAGACAAATCAGAACAGAAATAGGTAAAATTATTGGCCCTGCTACACCAGGAAAAATAAAAATTGAATCAACAGGTGATGGCAAGTTAAATGCAATTTATGGCGCTTTATCAAAAGATATATTTTCATCTGTAGATGCAGTAAACCCTCAAGCTAGTAAGTTGTTAAAAAAGGCCGATCAATACAATAAATTTGTATCTAAAAAAACAGGTGGTGTAGAAAAAACCATTGAAAGTATCCAAAACAAAGCGCTTGATTCACAGGTTTTTACTTTTGCTATGCAAGGTGGTAAACAAGGAAGCCAAAGAATTAGAGAGGTTTTTAAAACACTTACTAACCCAGAAAGAGAAGCTGTTTCATCAACTATATTTTCAAGATTAGGTTATAACAAAGCTGATCCTAATTCTGGTTGGTCGCCTACAACATTTTTAAATGAGTGGGATAAATTAGACACAAGCGTAAAAAAAGTATTATTTAACAGACCAAGACAAAAAGATATTGCTAAAGAAATAGATAGTCTTGTTAGGGTTTTAAGAACAGTTGATGAAAGACGCTTGCTAAATAATCCTTCAAGGACTGGCCTTATAAATATTGGATTTGCTAATGTAACATCTATACTTTCGTCAGGTGGTTTGTTTCTTACAGGTCAGCCAGTCGCAGGAACAGCAGTAGGAGCGACAGTTTTAGCACCAAGATTTGCTGCAAAACTAATGACAAGCCCTAAATTTATTAGGTGGTTAAAATCTACAGCACAAGTAGCTAACAAAGGTGTTAATCCATTAGCTGTGCAGCTTGGAAAACTCACAGCATTGCCTGGTAAGGATGGTGAACTAGCAGAAGCTATAAATGCTTTTACAGGTAATCTTTCACAAAACCTATCATTACCCACAGTAAATATAGAATGACCCAAAAAAAATTACAAAAAAATTCAATCTTAGATGAATATGATTTGGATAAAGATAATGAAATCACTAATGAGGAGCTAGAACAAGCTAAGATTATAAAAGAAACAGAAACAAAATTAAGAAAAAATTTAGCACAACTAAGAATGGCTAGATATACATTAATTGGTATGGGTGTATTTACAGTAGCAATGTTTATAATCCCAATAGAACGCGTTGAAGCATTAGCTGATATTTCAAATTTATTTTATATTTCAGGTGCAGGTATTGTTGGAACATATATGGGAACAACTGCTTGGATTGAAAGAAGTTAATGTTCAAAGCAATATTAGTTGTTTGTAAACTTGCAAGCGCAGATTGTTTTGTAATAGAGGATGCTTATGGGCCTTATGACACAAAGCAAGATTGTCAAAAAAGAGTTTTTGAAATGCTACAAGATTTTAAAATGATTGTAAAACCGCCATATCGAGATGTTTTATATTACTGCAAAACAGGTTATGAGGTTACATAATGTTACAATTTTTAACACCACTTTTAAATTTGGGATCAACACTTGTTGAAGGCCAAATAGAAAAACAAAAAAACATAAATGAGAATACAAATATCAAAAAAAAATAAAATTGTTTCTGAATGTAGTTTAGCAGATTTTTTAATAGAAACCTCTTTTGGATTTTATGCAATAGCACAACATGATATTGAGAATTTAAGAAGTTTAGATAAAGATGAAGCGCATATTATTCATTTTGGTAAGGAACATTTAACGATAAAAAGAGTTAGATAATGATACAAGCATTTATAAGTCCAATAGCTAACCTAGCTGGCACTTGGTTACAGGGCAAAGTAGATAAGAGCAAAGCAGATAGTGAAGTTAAAGTTGCTAAAGCAAAAGCAGAAGCAAAGGTGTATGAAACCGAAGCAACATCACAAATGCTTAACGAGAAAAAACTGACTGATCAAATGGGTGATAGTTGGAAAGATGAAGCCTGGTCATTATGGTTTTTAGGGGTTCTAACGGCTTGCTTCCTGCCCTTTACACAGGAACATGTCAAAGAAGGGTTTATATTTTTAGATGAACATACGCCAACTTGGTTTCATAATATGCTGTATATCGTTATAGGTAGTTCATTTGGGTATCGTTTTGGCAAACAAGGATTGCAAATATTAAATAAAAAAAAGTGAGTGAATATTTAAAACAAAGAGCATCACTTAAAAAACAAAGACGCAAAGTGATTGCAAGCAGACTTTGGAAACCCAAAAAAATAACAATTAAATACGATTCATTATTAGATGGTCGCGTAGCTGAGGTAAGAAAGCGATGAAATTAGAAACTACTGTTTTAGCTAAAGAAAGCGTCATAAATGACGAGGGCGTAAAAAACGAGGTCTATACTTGCACAGAAAATTACAAAACTGTAGGTATAGGTCATAAATGCCTTAAGGGTGAGCCAGAGTATAATTTAAAGGTTGGCTCTAAAATATCCCATGATCGCGTTCAGGAGTTATTTAACGAAGATTTTGACAGAACTGTTGAGGATTGTATTGATCTTTTTGGTGATGATTGGGCGGATTATGCACCAGACATCCAAATTGTGCTGACAAATATGTGTTTTCAGCTTGGTAAAAAGGGATTGTCTAAATTTAAAAAAATGCGTGCTGCATTAGATGCAAAAAATTACAAAGAAATGGCAGCACAGATGAAACAGAGTAAATGGTATGGACAGACAACCAATCGTGCAGATCGATTAATTGCTATTGTTAGTGAATTGGATGATGGCTAGAAAAAAAATTACATTTAAAGCAAAGCATAAATCCAAAACAGGTGGTTTATCAGCAGCAGGTCGAAGATATGCAAAATCAAAAGGCATGAATTTAAAAAGACCTGTGAGTGCAAAACAGGCTAAAAAAAGCCCTAAAGCTGCTGCTAGAAGAAAATCTTTTTGTGCGCGAATGAGTGGCATGAAGAAAAAACTTACGAGTGCAAAAACTCGTAATGATCCAAATTCCAGGATCAATAAAGCCCTTAGAAAATGGGATTGTTAAATTATAAATGGAGAGCAATATGCCAGGTATGAATGGAAAAAAAATGAAGCCTAAAAAATCTAAAAAATTAATGACTGCTGTAAAAAAAGTTAAAAAGAAAAAAATGAAAAGGATGTCTTACTAATGGCAAGAGCAGTACCAACTGATCCAAAAAAATACGCAAGAGCAAAAGCAAAAGTTAAAGCCAGAGTTAAGGTTTTTCCAAGCGCTTATGCTTCAGGGCAAATTGTCCAGGAGTATAAAAAAATGGGTGGTGGGTATCGTACAGCACCTACAAAGAAAAGAAAGAAATAAAGTGGCAAAACCTAGTGGTGGATTAACAAAATGGTTTAAACAAAATTGGGTAGACATATCTGCAAAAAAAGATGGTAAGCATCCAAAGTGTGGTCGCAGAAAAGGTGAGAAACGTGGCTACCCAAAATGTGTCCCTGCATCTGTAGCTAGTCGCATGAGTGCTGCACAAAAACGATCTGCTGTATCAAGAAAACGCACAGCAGAATCTAAAAAAAGGACAGGTAAAAGACCTAGTTATGCAAAAACATTTGCGTAAATGTGCGTTATTTTAAGCCCATTGACAATATAAAAACTGAACACCTAGCAAAAATAATCTGTTTGAAGCCCATTGATATTGTGAACACCTAAGAAAAAAAGTTGAACACTAGACACCTTTTTTAAAATTTAGTAATTTATTAGTTGATTTGGTGTTCAGTAAAAAAAAATAATGCAAAAAAAGGTAATAAAAACAATGACATATTTTTCAAGACAATTGGCTTTTAATCAGTGGGTC
>CESK01075680.1_pt1 | contig 25785 bp, 27 predicted proteins | sample 531091 | NCBI WGS metagenome assembly CESK01 (sample SAMEA2621271, study PRJEB7988) | marine metagenome | biome: marine biome (ENVO:00000447); feature: surface water layer (ENVO:00002042); material: "saline water (ENVO:00002010), including plankton (ENVO:xxxxxxxx)" | depth 5 m
GCAGAGCCCTGGACTTCCGCATTTGTTCCCATGGCACCGGTGCCATATCGGGCGGCATCAACCCCATAATTGGCCGCCCCGCTATTGGTGGGCATCGACATCCCGGCAAGCTGACCGGCAGCACCGTCGGATCTCGCCAGATTGCTGTCGATCATGTTGGCTCGGGTGTTGCTGTCGACCTCGCGCAGGGCTGAGGTAACGGCGCGACCACTGCCCCGCAGACCAGAACGGGACAATGCATTGGCGGTTTCTCGGTTCTGCCGTTCAAGTTCCTGCTGCTGTCCTGGTGTCAATTGATAGGGATCGTTCGCCGCCAGCCTTTTAAGATAGGTCACCCCCGGCGCGGCATCCGCGGCAAGACGTTCGTATCGCTCCTGTGCGTCAAGGTTGGCGGCTTCAACGGCGGCAGCGTTACGTTCATTGGCTTCAACGATCCGCTTTGCCGCCTTGTCGTTTTCCTGCTGGGTCTCGTAATTCGACCACAGACCAAGACCGGTATCGACAACTTGCCCGGCGACACCAAGCCAGTTGCCAGAACCGGACGAGCCACCACCACCAAAGGCGTCACCGACAAAACTGACGGCGTCACTAAGCCACCCCATATCAGCCTCCCATCGTCATGCGGGCGAGAGCTGCGGCCCCGCCGAACTGATCTTGCTCATTCATCTGTGGCTGGTTGGTAGATGTACCGTTACCACTAACAAACGGTTCCAGCATCGGACGCAGTGCCGGAACCGCTGAGATCAGGATCTGCACGGCTTCGGGATCGCTATCGATCCAGCGGTCAAGGACAGCGACCTGTTCCGGCGGCAGTGCTGCGATACCATCGATCATCTGTTGATCAAGCGTTGCCATTAGACCGGTTCCTTCCCATCATAAAGTTTGGTTTTGACATCACGGGTGCCAACGAAACCACCGACAATCCAGCAGAAACCTTCCAGCACGATCTTTGCCCCGATTCCGAACAGATCGGGCCGATTGCGATCCCCCATGATGTAAGCGATCTGGTTGGCGCGGGCCTGTCCCAGAACCCGCCACACCGCTGTCCAGATCGGGGAACGACGCATCAGCCGTACTGTCGGAATCGCCCAGGCATGGTAGCCACGGACATGACGCGGGCTCAGGGCCAATGATGTATAACGGAGATCGCGCAGCCAGTCCGCCCGGCTGATCTTGCCCTGGCGATAAAGCTCGGTGCAGATCACGCGCTCACTGCCGCCACCCCCAGAGTTGCCACCGCCCCCGAATTCACCACCATTGTTCTCGGCTTTGTCCTGTGAACTGCCGCGCCCCGGATTGGAGCCGCGACCACCACCAACAGAACTGTCGCCCATACCATAGTTGCCATCCGGCCCGGCATTGTAGCCACCGCCCCCGCTGTTGCCGCCAGAGCCAGAACCAACAGGTTGTCCGCCGAGGTTGGTTCGCCCCCCCAATGATTGTGACGGCGTCACGCTCAGCGCCTTGTCAAACGCACCGCCGGGGCCAAACTGACGATCAATATCGCGGTTTTCGTTACCGCCGGACTGTCGCTCTTGCACCCTTGCCCCAGGATTTGCGCCGTAGGCCTTTGCCGCAGCCTGACGGGCCAACGCTTCAGCCGGGGTAAGGGTGGTTCGCTCGTCAACCATCCCACCGCCTTTGGTGACGCTGTATTGTCTGCCATCGACGTCAATGGCCCCGACCTTCCCTTTTGCATAATCGCTGAACCCGAGAGCGGCTTTCCCTGCCTCGGCCAAAGCTCCCCAACCGCTCATATCTGGAAGACCAAGCGCCGCGCGCTGGTTGTTGGCCCAGTCCAGATTGTTCAGATTGATCCCGGCATTGACGGCACCAATGGCAAGACCGCTAAGTCCGGGTGCCGCAAGTGAGGCCAGACGACTTGCCGCCTGAAGGTCTGGGTCGACATCAATGAACTGGGCATTATCAGACCACTGATCCGGCTCACCGGAAAAGCCGCCACGCTGGTTGCCATCGCTGTCACGATCCCGATCATCATCATTAACACTGGCAATCGGATCCTGAGGGGCGGTAACCGTCGGAGTTGAAATCTCCGTGGGCTGCACCCCTTGCGAATAAAAACCGAGTGCCGACGACGATCCATCGGAACGACGAAGGCTGCCCGGTTTGGTGTATTTTTCGTCTTCCTCGGCCATATCAGGTGTCCTCATCTTTGCGTCGGATGTGCCATGCATAGCTCACCGTGTTCCCGGAACCGGGGGCGACGGAGACATGCATCGTGAATTTGTCGGTAAGCTTGTCGTACTGCACCGGAACGAAGGCCTCGAAAGCCGGTGTTCCGGTGAAGGATTGGGCCTGCGCGATCACGGTATAGGTCGCGTTGGGCTGCTCCTCTCCCTCAGGGAAGGTGACCTCAACAGATGTTGCGGTGTCGCTGAGATCAAAGGTTCCAAAGGATCGCAGAATGTTGCGGTTGGCGATGGATCGGTTGTTCGCCGCCGTTGCCAGAAGCTTTGCGTCATTGGCGGTCTGCTGGGCCGTTGCTGCGGTCGCGGAAGCCGGATCGATGACATCTTCGATAGCATCCGAGGCTCCAAGACCATTTGCCGGATCCAGTCGATCAAACACCAGCTTCAGCCACGAAAATTGCTGTAACATCCACTCCAGGATGGCCCTAGTGTTGGTGTCGATAACACCTTCGATCCGTGGTGGTGGTGGTATAGAGGGAAGCGGGCTCGGTTTTTTCTCGTCAGCCATTGATCACCACTCCACACCGATCAGGTCGGCTTCCAGCCCCATGACAGTCACCGGGCAGTTGCCAAGGATTTCCCATTCGAACTGGAAATGTTCGCCGCTACCGAAGCCGCCGAAACGCAGACTTGCGGTCTGCGTTCCTTTGAGACCCAGCTTCCGCTCGACCCAATTCGACCAGTACCGGTTGTCAACCTTGCAGCGCAGCCGTATCGAGGGTTCAGTGGTGTAGGAACCAACGCCTCTGACAATCTTCATTCTGGTATCGGTCATCTCAACGGGCTGTCCGCCCATATGCGCCGTTCTGCCAACCATGCGCTGTGGCTGCGATGCATTCATGAAGTTGTCCGGGGTCATCTCGTAGATGACACCGTTGCCGCCGCACAAGACCCGGTCATAGGCCTCGCAAACCGAATGCACGGGATAGATGTCAGGAATGGCAAGATCACGGTTCCAGCCATACAGGGTGGACCATTTCCGATGCATGACATCAAAGATGTAAGTCAGGCCCCTGCCACCATACGGGGTTTCCGCATTCGGGATCTGAAGGATCAGGAACCTTTGACCGCCGATTTCAAACCGTTCGGTCCAGGCACCCTGCCAGTCCTGTTCCGTGATCCGGGTCAGGACACGGGCGATATCCTTGGAAACCGGTTCAGAGTTCTGCAATGAGAGCCGGACAAATTCCTTTTTCGAGTTGACGCAGAAGACGCCGCCATCTTCGAAAACCATCGTGTACGGGGCAACGATGCCTTCATCAACGGTCCAGCGCCGATAGAACGGGGTTTCCCCTTCAAGACGTGAATACTGTTCCACCGATTGCGGTCCCGCGACCAGAATTTCACGGAACGGTGTGATCATTACCGCGGTGACGTGATCCGGCTTGCTGTCCGCAGCAAAGACATCCAGCGGATCCCAGGTGCGGGCATCACCAAAATTGGCATGCGCGAACCGTCCGCTGTTCTTCTCGTTTGCCAGCAGGATGCTGTCGATAAAGGCAACATGGGTTGCATCCGGGGCATCATCACTGAGTATCTGCGTTTTCTTTCCATCGCAGCGGATGATCGCACCGCCGGCCGCGATAACGATTTCATCAACGGTTTCGGTGAAAACAGGACGGTTCCCGCCGCTTAGTGGTGCCTCGGTGAGATCTTCATATGTACCATCACGATTGATGCGATAGATCCGGCTGTTCGAAACGGCATAGACATCATTGGTTTTGGAGTGACGGTACGGAAATACCGGCTCACTCCCGGGCAGGTTTGCAAAAACGGAAAGGCCGGGAAACCTTTTGTGGCTCCCGGCCTCGTTGATGTATGCATTTTCAATTGCCGCGAAAGCGTTTCTCAACTCGATGTCATCGACATTTTCGAAAAGCTGTGTCGCCAGATCAATGGGCGTCCATGTCATGTTGTTTTCACATCCATATGGCAGGTCCATTCCACGGTTTGCGATGCTGCCCCGGTAACCATGAGGCGGGCTTCTCCCCCATTGGCTTCGAGGACCGCATTCCAGCCCGCTACATCTTCGAAGATCGCCCGGATCGCGACCATTGATCCCTTGATGGCAACGTTCTGGGATACCAGCGTTCCGTTGGCAAGCGCTTCGCCGCCTTGGGAATCGGAAAGGGTTTCGTTGTTCACGAACTCGCCCCGGACATCGGTCAGATTGAGGGTGCCGGAGCCACCACTATCGGTCTGGGCGACGAGACGACCGGTTGCGCCGGATGTTTCGCCGGTAATGATTTCACCCAAGGTAAAGTTCGCGGTCTGGCCATCAAAGTTCAGTTGCGCCGCCGCACGCAGGAAGGTTGCCGAGATATGGTAGCTGGCAACGTTGGTACCGTTCTGCTGTTTGGCCAGAACAACACCCTCGACATAGGCGACCTGACCATGATCAAGCGGTATCGCCCAGGCCTCGGTGGCAACAGCATCGGTTGTAATACCGGCGGAACCGCCCTGCCGGGAAGTCAGACGAGCGAACTTGACGGAATCACCGGTGATCTCGACATCAGCATCCTCGACGCAATCCTTGAGCGTGATCACCCGTTCTGGCAGCGACATCGCAAAGGCAACATCGCTGAATTCCATGCTGTCAAACATGACGTCACGACATTCTCCGTCAAACGCAACGGTACCACCCGACATTTTGCCGTTTTCAAACCGCAGGGTACGGGTCCGGTTATCCGTTTTGCTGTCATCATCATCATCGGAAATCGTGACGTTGTTGCCAGTGTTGCCGGTCCAATTGCAGTTCCTGAACTGCTGGAACCGCGTACCTGTCATCTTGACGGTATCACCAGCGTTTTCGATAAAGCTGATCCCGTCGAAACGGCAATGACCGACAACGGCATCAACATAACTCATATCAAGCCCTGTGGTGACACAGTACTGAACCTTGCCACCGCGCCACTCCATTTCCGTCAGCGCAGAACCGTTGCCGTCTCCGGGCTGGTCGGTGTCACCATGAAGCTTGGCCCCGATGGTGCAGCCATCAATGGAAACATCTTCAAACCGTGGCCTCGTCGCACCATGGAAATGGACACCACTGGCAAAGCGCTTGATCATGACATCGACCAGCCTGAGATCGGATTTGGCCTTGGCATACAGCCCTGTCGATTGTGGGATAACGGCCACACCATCGAGCGTCAGGCTTTCCATCCCCGCGGAATTCCCGGTGACCGAAACCACCCTGTCACCGACCTGCGACTGCAGAACAGTAACACCCTCGCCCTGCCCTTTGAGGATCACAGACGTCGGGATCGAGATCGTGTTGAAGATGATTGTTCCCGCTGGAAGCACTGCAAAACCGCCACCACGATTGGCGGCCTCACCGATACAAGCCGTAATCGTAGCGGTATTGACTGCAGCATCATTGCCTAAAACACCGAAATCCGTGGCGTACACAATCCGGCCAACAATGCTTTCCAACGTGTTTGACGGGTTTTCTTCGCCTTGCTTGACGGTGATTGACGATCCGTCCTGCCCGGCTAAACTTGTCAGGGGTGGTGTTTCGGTGCCCGACTGATTGACGTTATTGATCACCAGATAATACGGCACGAACACATAGATCGGCTGAGGAAACTTTCCGTTGCCCTCCGCATCCGATTGCAGGGTGATCGGGTTCGGTGCCGCCACCGTCGCGTCGACGTCGTACCAGATATCGGCATCCAGATCAGTGCTGGCATCTTTCACGCGCACCGTGTCGCCTCCGGCACCCGGGCGCCAGACGTCAAAGTCAGATATCCGCATGGAATGTTCCTTGTTTCAGATGACGAGGCGCAGCCCCTTCAGACGGTGACGCCGTCGGAGTCAACCCAGTTGGTGCCGTTGTGCCAGATCGGGATGCCCAGAGATGCATCAAAATAGGTTTCGTAGAGGTATGGGTTGGCTGGCCTGTTTGCGGTGGTTCCGCCGAAATGCATGTCACCTGTTGCTTTGCTGACCCCGTCAGATGCCCGGCGAACAAATGCCTTTTTATTGGCATCAACCCGCATCTGATATTCCGAACCATCTCCCCCGGGGAACCGGACGCCGTTCTGACTTGTGGTATGAATTTCAGCGATCTGGACAATGCTGGTCCCGAACAGGGTCTTGCTATCGGACTGACGGAACCGGGTGAAGTTGGTGGATGTCCCGTTGTCCGTAACTGTCACATCAACGGAAGCCGGGCTGCTGGCCGCATCAGTCGCAACCGGGAACATGATGTTGGTGTAATGCGCGCCACTATCGACGAAAATCATGTTGCCGTTTTTGGTATACAGGAAACTGTTGTTCAGCGAGCAGTGCACCGATCCCGTCGCAAACCGGATATGCGGCTTGGTGACATCTTCTGTGCCAACCGCCCCGGCCTGATAACCAGAAGACGCGAACGACGAGTAGTGGTCCTGGACGGAACGGGAGTTCTTGACCAGAAGACCTTCCGCGCGGTTGCGTTCGAAATGGCAATGGTTAAACGTGATGTGGTCGCTGTTCTGTACGATACAGCCGATTTCTTCATCAGCAGCAGGGGTACCACCACTGTCACCAGTATCTTGGAAAGTGCAGTTATAGAAGCCCGTATCGTAAGCCTCAAAGACTGCGCCGCCGTATAGCGCGCAACCGGAACACTGAATGCCTGTGAAAAAGATGGTCGTGATGTGGTTAGGCGAACCTGAACCGCCTGTCACTTCGAGGCCAACATTGCAATTGACGATATCAATGTAGCGATAGGCGGATTGGAACGCACCGGATCGGACAACAAGCCCCTGCGCGTCGATGAAGTTGTTGATATCAACGTGCGCGATGTTAACCTTGTTGCTGTCGGCGATATAGATGCCAATCCCGGTATCGGTCCCGTTGCCGTCTGACCCGTAGCCGATGATACCGAGGTTCATCATTCCAAGAGAGAAATACGAAGAGCCGAAGCTGTCGGGATCAGGCAACGGACGCTCGAATGTCGGACTGCCATCCGTGATATAGGAATAGATCCGGGTTGATCTCCGGCTTTCCCCGATGATGATAACGCCAGGCATCAAGGTGACGGTATCTGTGACCTTGTAATCGCCATTCGGGACATAAAGCGAACCGCCGCCAATAGCAGGTGACGTAGACAGCCACGATATCGCGTTGTTGAAGGCCGAGGTGCTGTCTTCCGATGTCACGCCGCGCGCGCCAAACATTTTGACGGTCAGCTGTACTCCGCCAAGGTTCCGTTTCCAGCGACGCCCCGCAGCATCAACGATAATCGTGCCGCCGTTGTCCGCGCTCGTGGTGTCTGAACTATCATACCAGAAGTTCCCCTCGCCACCATCGCCAGACGCATAATAGCCTTTGACGTAGCAAACCAGCGATTTCACGGTGGCCGCAGTTCCGGCCTGAAGGTCAGTAATGGTGTCAATCTGCTTGGCAACATAGGTATTGCCCGATTTGATCTTGTCGTCGCTGATTGAACCGTCGGCGATCTTTGACTCTGTTACGGCTGCTGCTGCAATCTTTGCTTCGGTGACCGCACCATCAATCAATTTGCTTGTTGTGATCGAGTTGTCAGCCGGGGAACTGGGAAATTCGATAACACCTGACGTATGCGAAGGCTCCCCAAAGCTCTCGACAACGCCGATGACATCGACCTCATGATAAACCGGGTTCTGAAACTTGCCTCGGCTGCCAAGGCGCTGCGGGTTTTCTACCTGCGCCGATCCAGTGGTTCCGGCATAAAGCGGGGCCAGCGTTTCGGTGCGATCCCCGTTCTCGTCAACGGTATAAAACGCCACAGTGGCGTTGATATATTTCGGATTGTAATAGGCAAAATCCGTGATCCTTGAACGCGGTGTCGGCATCTGCTTTACATCCAGTGTGGGTTGGCAACAGGGGCGCGGTTGGTCCGGTTCCGTTGCATCGCGGACTGCATCTGTTCGAAATACATCGCTGCGGTACCGCGGTGATCTGAGATGATGTTCGGCGCCAGGCGCTTGATCGGGCCGCTGCCAAGATGTGTGGCAAGCTGATAGATTGCCCAGATGTTCCACATCGGCGGCACCTGAACCAGCGCACCTTTCTGATCCGTTGGATCATTGCTGGCATATCCGTTGACACGCGCCTTGATCTGATAGTTTGCGGCAACATCGGCTGTCGGGGCATGATCGATGTGCAGGGTCCGCAATCCGATCTGGTCAACAAAGACGTTGCAGGGTTCCCCTGCTTCCTGATTCTCAGAACTGACTTCGCGGTCCCAGTCTTCACGGGTCAGAAGATTGATTTGCCGCACGGTTCCCAGTGTCTTGTGAACCAGCCATGTCTGGAGCGGGAAGATCACCCCGGCTGCGGTTTCATCGGCCAAGGGATAGGCGGTCTGATCTTCGACAAGATCGATCAGAACAGTTTCTTCGCGGAGAAAAGGAAGGCCAAGGGCCCCCGCCTGGTCGAGGATCATGCCGAACCAGTTCAGCGCGACTTCGATATGGTTCTGCTGGGCTTCGCTGTCATTGATGCTGTAGACACCAATGGTACGAAGCGCTTCCTCGGCGATCTGGCGGGCGCTCTTGAGTGGCATCTTCTTATTCCCCGGCCGCGCCGTTTACGATGTCGGCATCACTGTCGCCATCGGAATCTTCATCATCTTCGAGTTCGAGATCGAGGTCTTCGTCGTCATCATCACCGGCCGTGGCAGAAACACCATCAGCCTTGAGAAGTGCGGCAATCTTGTCGGACTTCTTCATGCCGTCGGTATCAATACCGGCCAGCTTGCAACGATCCTCGACGGCGCTGTCGATCAACTCGTCGTAATTGGCGATGGTCTGACCCGGGGCGAGACGGATGCCGCCGCTGGCGTCCTTTTCCGTTGATCTCACCGGGAACTCGAACGATTTGTTGCCAGCTTTATCAAGCGTGAACCGGAAGCCGGAGGTGTTGAAGAACTTGGCGATCTTGATCGGTACCTCACCGGGTTCGGCATGGGCGCAACGAACGATAAGATCGACATCGTTGGCTTGCGGGATCACGTGTTCGCGTGCCGGACGGCCCGGCTTTGCGGCAAGATCCCAGACGTAGAGTTTATCGGGCAAAGACGACATCAAAATTCTCCTGAAGGTTTGATTTGAAAAGGCCCAAATGAAAACGGATCAAATAAAAAGCCGGGGTCACTGACCCCGGCGAAGTTTGGTTGGTAAATGCTTTTGGGTTTAACCGATCAGGACCGGCAGGTTGATCACACCAGCAGCCGTATCCGGCGAACCGGACAGGGTGTAGGTAATCGCCTTGCCTGCGCTGACGCGGCCCTCAGGGGCGGCATCACCGGCATTGGCACTGTCCTGAACCTTGAGCAGGGCCCCAAGGGTAACAGCACCATTGGCAAGGCTGCCTTTGACAAGACCGGTCGAGGTCAGGGAAATCCCGTCCAGGAAACCATCGGCATCACCGCTGTCAGAGCTGAGGGTGCCGACATCGATCGTGATCCCAGAATCTGCACCGATAACGGTTACCGAAGCATTTGGCAGGATCAGCGCGTTGGCGGGCTCAACAAAACCGGTAACGGTTTCGCCACTGGCATCATCGACATGGAACGGGATCCGCAGCATCGAATGACGGGCATTCTGATCGATACGGATTTCGCTCGGACCAGACGGCACGATGTCGGTGGCAACCACACCATGACCGGTCGGGGACTGCATGTAGATATCGACATTGGTGCCGAGATCGACATCGACTTCGCAATTCAGCTTGCCATTTGTCAGCGACACCCGGGTAACCGTGGCGCCGTTCTGATACATGGTCAGCTTTTTCGTGCTCCCAGCGGCACAGATCAGGGCATAACCGCCCGCAGCCATAATAGCTTTGCCGGTCAGATGATCTGCAAGCTGGATAGAAAGGGCTTTCTTAGCCATTTCAATTCTCCATCAATTCAGAAAAAGGAACAGCGCCCGGATCATCCGGACGCTGCGTCAGATCAAGCCGCCTGCGCTGCCGCTGCGGTAAAGATCGAGATCGTGCCGAAGTCCTGCTTGGTGCTGTCTTCCGACGTTTTCAGAACTGGCTTGGCCAGACCAAACATGCGACCGACAGCGACACCGCGTTTGTTGCCGAAGTCGGTATTGTCGCTTTCGTTCCAGAACACCTTGTCGATGGTCGCCATGCCAAGAGCCTGCGCCCCGATCAACTGGGCCTGCGCCCCATCGATAGCCCCACCGGCACCCCATTTGGAACCGGATGTCAGGCCAAGGGTGTTGCAGACCTTGTTGTGTTCATAGACAAAGACACCGTCGACAACAGCAGATTCACCCGTAAACATCGGGTTTTTCGGTCCCCGCGAACCACCGTTCTGCACGGCGGCACGATAATCGGCGTCCATCTTGAGGTCGCGGAACTGCTCGGTCGACATCACAAGGATGTAGTAATCCTTGCCGCCCATGCGTATCGGACGAATTTTCGACCGTTTCGCTTTGGCACAGGCCTCAACAACCAGATCCCATGACATCTTGTCGGTAGCGGTCAGCGAACCGACGGCGGCAACACCTCCAGCATACATGATGCGGTCGGTAGAAGGTGCTGACACCTGGGCTGCAAATGCCAGCTGGGAAAGCTGAGAATTCGAACGGGTTGAACCATCCGTCTTCAGGGTGAAGCTGCGGCCCGCAATTGTGAGGAACGCGAGTTCATCCATCTTGTCACCAAGCCAGAAGGCAAGTTTGCCCTTGGCCTGTTCGCGGAATTTGACGACAACACGCTGCTGCGCCATGCGGCCCTTGGATTTGGCAGCGTTACGCAGCTGGTCGATCATCAGTTCGAAGTCATCGTTGACAAGGCTTTCTTCATTGCCTTCAAGGATGTTGTCACCGGCCACACCATCACCGATCAGATCGGCGACAAGCTGCATGATGCATTTGTCACCACTATCGGTTGGCGTCAGTTCGGTGATGCGCTGAACCGGCGAGTTATCGTTTTCGCCGATCAGCTTGGTCTGGAACCAGAAGGACTGGTCACGGCCCTGCTGCCAGGTCTTCATTGCCCAAACCGTCTTCTGAGTAGAGGTAAGGGCGCCAAAATCAGTTTCAGCCATTGCTTTGCTTCCTGATCAATTCAGTTTGCCAAGCGATCCAGTGTAGCGGCTGGAAGTTTTTCGAGTTCCGATTCAGACATGTTAGCGATCTGTTCATCGGTGTACTCGCCTACTCCACCCTCGGCCGCACCGGTCGCGGTTGAGCTTGGCGGCTGTTGCTTCGCGACATCCAATTTCTTCTGCCGATCAGCAGCATTCGCCGCAGCGGCCTGGCGTTTCTGTTCCGGGGTCAATTCAGGAGGTGATTGGGTTGCAGACTTGCTCAGATCCTTGCCGGTCAGACCGGGACCAAGTTTGGTCGTCATCTTTCCGATCAGTTCCATCCGCAAGATGCTTGCATCGATCTGGTTCCGGGGCATCTTGATGCCTTCGGCCTTGATCTGTTCGTCGACCTTGGCGCTGCAATAGGCCAGGTCGGCTTCTGTCATCTCGTTGATGTAAGGATGTTCAGCGGCAACACGTTGGGCTTCACGGTTGATCTCGCGCTCGGCAATCACTTGAAAGCCGGGGTCGGGTTCAACCTTCTTCTCAACATGTTTGGGTTGGCTGAGTGCATTGATCTCGGCCTCTTTCGCGCGTTCCAGCTTGCGGGCTTCAGGGAGCGTGAGTTCGCCATCCTCGGCCTGCTGCCAGATCGCGTCGATCTCGGCCTCGATCTGCTCAACCGTTTTGGGCTGAGCCTCTGCTTTATCGGTCTTGGTATCGGAACGTTCCTTGTGAACGGAATCCCGACCTTTCAAAAAGGCGAGTTCGCGTTCAGCGGCGGCACGTTCTTCTTCCAGTTTCCGACGACGCTGGACTTCCTGATCAAGTCTGGCTTTCGGGATCATGACATCCTTGGCGGGGTCATCTTCCTTGTTGCCTTCATCGGTACCAGTACCAGCATCAGTCCCGGCATCGGTGCCTTTCCCAGCCGGATCGGCTTTGGTCCGGGTTTTGTCGTCACCCTCGCCTGCTTCACCACTGGCCTTGGCATCGTCGCCTTCACCACCTTCGTTTTCCGAACCAGCAACTTCCTCGGTAGTCTTGTCGCCTTCATCCGTTTCGGCCGGCAGGATTTCACCGTCTTCGGTGATGCGTCCGGCTTCGGTGAGTTCGGCGAACTCTTCCTCGCTGAGGTCATCAATGGTTTTCGGATCAGTTACGTCAGACATAAGAACCACTCTCGCAGGTTGTTGCGGAAACGCCCGTTGACCCCGGCGACAGGTTGTCTTTGCGATGGCTTCGCTATCGGCTCAGACCAAGCCGAAACACGCCCGTTAACCCCGGCGGCGGGTATAGAAAAAGCCGTGTCCAGTTCGGAACACGGCTGATCTCTGAATTCGATGTTGTCTGGTTTCAGGCCAGCGGTATCAAAGGCCCCTTGCTGCGTTCGCCAAGCGCTGCCTTGATCGTCGGCAGGTTTTTCGCATCGACGTCGTAACGGAACTTACCGGCCTCTTCCCATGCCCGATGTGCGGCCTCACCCCAGTATTGGCGGCCTTTCAGCAGCCATGTCACCCAGTGCTGATCATCGCTTTCGACAGCGAAGCGGGCATCACCATCGCTATCGATGTGGATCATGACGAAGCTGCGATAGGCGATGTGGATATTGAGGTTTTCATCGCGCTCGGTATCCATTTCGCGCAGCAGTATCCACCAGGCACCATCAAGGGCGAGATGCTTGTTCAGGAAATGCACCAGTTCAGATGCGAACGTGACCTGCTCCTGCCGTGGCAGACTGGCGTCCGGTGAATGCCGGATCAGTCCACGACCTTCATTGGTTTCACCATAGGCGTACCAAGGCGAACCCTCGGCCTCGCCATTGAAGTATCCCTGCAGGTTCAAGGTTAGAACTGCGCGGTCTGCGACTTTATGCGGCATCTCTGATCCCTACTGTACCGGTACGGGCTGCGGTTGCTGTTGTGCGGCCTGCGGTGGCACCATGCCCGGTACGGCGGGCAACAGGCCCTGCCCTGATCCGGTGGCACCGGCAAGGAAGTTTGGCCCCGCAACTGAAGCAATGATCTTTTGGATGCGCTCCTTGATCTCGTCCTTGCGCGAGACCGTCGACAACTCGACCATCATGTCGGCGAGAAGGACGGACTGCGGACCAAGGATCGGTGCCAGTTTTTCGAAAATCTGCATGAACTCGTCGAGTTGCGCGCTTTCGAAGCTGGCTGACATCGGACGTTCCGATATCCGAACTGTGTAGCGCCCCTTCGTGATGTCCATCTTGAAGCGTTTGATGAAGTTGCCGCTGGCATCGAAGCCGCCGATGTTGACCAGCTTCTTTACCATCTTCCCGTCTTCGCCCATGATCCGGAACATGCGCTGCTCGGTGTAATGGTTCTGGAAGATGTGCAGGAACATGGACGCCAGCAGTTCCTTGCTGCGCCGGAAGTTATCCATATACATCTGCAAACCGATCACGGCCTGACGCTGACGGGCCTCGATTGCGGCGCCGGACTGGACGCGGTCCAAACTCCCCAGCGCACTCTCATTGATGCCCGCGATATCCTTGAGGTCCGCTTCAGCGGCATCCTCAAGCATCTTCATCGCCTGCGGTTCAGGGGCGGCATCCATGCGCTTCGGTGCTGGTTGCCCCTTCTTGTGCTTGATGATGACCCCGGGTGCGGCCCCGAACTGATGGAGCTTGTCCTCGTTTTCATCATCGAGGCTGCCATCTTCGTAGGTGAAGCCGCCATTGGCGGTTTTCGCGATGGCCTCGATCCTGGCGTTACGCCGTTTGTTGATCTCGCGCTGGGGATCGATCAGATCGTGAATGGCACCACGAGTTTTGCCGCGGCGGAAGTATGGGAAGAAGCCCTGAACGGTGAAGCGGTCATACGGTGACCAGTCGTCATGGACAAGAACATCACCGGCCAGCGCGCACCAGCGTACACGGCGGATCAGACGACGTTCCACACTGATCGGGTTGCCGTTGGCCTCGCAGTAGAGGACCATCTTATTGATCCAGTCACGGCGAACCGCTTCGGTGGCGCCCGGATTTTTCAGCATCAGCTTGACTTCTCCGAGATCAGGAACCGGTTTGCGATCACCGGTTTCGAGATCGACGAAGACGTCACCCTGATACTCGACCCAGTACTGGTGATCGATCAGGCGGATCCGTTTCTCTAGGGGATCAAGCATTTCGCCATAGAAGAAATCACGGAACCAGCGATCCGAGTTCTCGCCGAAATCATCTTCTTCGGCAAAGCTGGTTTCCGGGGCGATTTCATCGAGCGGATATGGCCCGAAGTCCGGGTAATGCGACCAGGCCTGCGTCCCATCGATCAGGTTGGTCAGATGTGACGCCGCCATGGCGCCGTAGTTTTTCTTGATCTCCTGAAGCGACTGGAAAGATGACGTCGTGATATGGGCATGCTTGTTGACGTCATAGTCAGTTGCATCGGGATCGAGCCGGACACGGAACGGATCAAGCGCAACGGTTACAGCATTACCGAAATCGTTCTCGGTAAAATCAAGCTTCGTTTCCCAGAACGCCCGGCCAGTGGTGATCCCGTCGATAAAAACTTCGCCGTTAACATATTCGATACCGCAGGCCTCGCCCTCGGTCTTCATCAGGAATGTCAGGGCCTCTGCGATCTCGTCGGAACTGGCTTCGTCATTCCCGGGCAGGAAGTCGCTATCGGTCTTGTTGTTGCGGTGGTAACCAATGATCAGTCGGATCAGGGGCGATATCTTGTTCAGGGCAAGATGCGGTCTGTTCTGCGATTGCAGTTCCGCGATCTGCTGTGCGGTCCATTGACGTCCCTCGAAGAAGTCGATGCATTCCTTGGCCGGAAGAGCCCATTTACGATGTGCCACAGATGAACGGTCGAAGCGCTGCGCGATCATACGGATTTTGGTGATATCCTGATATGGCAGCGCGTTCGCAACAATGGGACCGTAAAGCATCCGATTATCCTTAGCTCGTCATGAAGCCGCCGCCATTTCCCTGACGGGCATGGGCGCGAAGTTTTTGTTGAACGGTGTCGCCTCTGTTGCGACGGGTTTCTTTCGGGAACTCGGCCATCAGGTCCGGTTCCAAGATACGGGCGATGCAGTCGAGCATGTCGTCATGCTTGACCAGCGGGAACGGTTCATATTCGTCATCGATGAAGGACTTGACGAAATCGACAGCCCTGTCTTCGTGATCAGTGAAGATCAGGTTGTTCGGCAGCAGGAAGTTGCCCTGCTCAAATATCGGGATCAGTCGCTTGATCCGGTCTTCCTTGCGGATCGATCCACCCAGCGGGGTGATGTCGAACTGGTAGTTAAGCTCTTCCATCTTGTCTTCGAAATGCTCGATATCTGCCTGCATTCCGTAGTCTTCGTACCCAACAGCCAGTGGCCGCCATTTCTTGTGCAGCATCAGCAATGTCCGCCAGCGCTGCGCCAGATTGAGGCGCGCCCGGATACCATCGACCAGGCGATACTTGCGATCTGCACCAAGTCCGATCACCGCAAACACGGTGTAATCCCCGGCCTTGGCCTTCGCCTTCTTGCCGGATGCGGGATCAGCGATCAGATAGAGGTTGAGCCCGCCGAACTGTGTCGCCGGCCAGTATCTGATCCAGCCCAACTGGAAGCCCTGCGACTTGTCGGCCGTCGGATCAAGCAGCATCTGGGAGCCGAAAACGTATGGTCCCTGCGCGGTTCGTTTGCGTTGCAGCTCTTCCGGCGATTTGAGAACACAGTTCTCGGCAACAAAGTTCTCGGTCCCATCCAACGTGCAGGGATGTTTCCGGACCTTGACGATCTTTTCCCTGATCAGCATCGAATAGGTGTCGTGGAGGTGATAGAACGTCCCCGCCATCCGACGCCAGCCGCCCTCGGTTCCAAGGTTGTCGGCCATTCTGAACTTGTGCGTTGTCTTCCTGATCTGGTCTGCGTTACCGACGCCATCATCGGTGACGAGATCATCAAACATCAGGATCAGGAAGTGCTTGCCGATGGGCTGGCCATCGACGACACCCCAAGCCTCAACCGTTGCTTCCTTCGGGTTGGTCTTCCGCTTGACCGTGATCCCTTTGTCCAGTGACCAGCGTTTCGCCAGACTTGGCCGTGACCACAGGATGTCTGGGAACAGCTGTTTGAGGACATCGTTGCCCTCAAGCTCGGTCTTGATCTGTTCCAGAAACCCTTTGGCTATCGGTCGGGTATGACTGAATATCCCGATGGTGACTTCGCGGCCGCCGTAACGCGGTTCCGGGTTGTCGCCATGGCTGGCCAGGATATCAAGGATCGACATCCCGAAGGTGATGATCGTCGACTTGTAGTGTTCACGCGCCCAGACATCGAGATGATCGTTCGGGCTGGCCTGGACCTCACGACACCGGTTAAACAGCCATGTCTTGTTGATGTCCTTGCGACCGCAGGCAAAGACCAGCAGAAAGAACAGATCGTTGCGGCAGAGCCAGCGTTTCGCCAGTCTCAGATGTTCGGGCGATTTCGCCGCGGCCTCGGCCAGTTTCTGTTTGTAAAACGTGATCGCGGCCTTGCGCTGAAGCGGAAGGATCGGCGACAGATATCGCTTAGACATCTGGCTCAATCCTTCTTGTTAAACATCGCGTTGACTTCATCGACGACAGATTGCGCCCGCTCCCGCTTCGACGTGTTCTTGTCTTCTTCGCTGGCCTTGCCCTGCCGTTCCCGGGCTTCGGCGACCATGATCTGGTTTCTCTCAACGATCTGCTTGGTTCTCAGCACGGAATTCGCAGACGAGATCACGGCCAGAAGCTTTGCCGCGCTATCATCCTGCGGTGTTACCGAGGCAATCTTGATCGTCTTCGCCATCACCAGTTTGACGAGGATATCGGCCATATCCAGATCAGACATGCCCTCGAAAGCTGCCAGTTCCTTGAGTTGATCGATCCTGACATATTCGCTGCGTCCCGCATCCGGGTTGACCGCATTGGTGTTGCCTTTTGGTGCCCCGGCCGATGATCCGCCATGGCTCTTGCAGCAGGCCCCGACCTCGCCCTTGCGAGGCGTCCCGTATCCGGCGATGCGACCGCATTGTGCCCCGGCACTGCGCGACCACCCCGGGCAGCGTGGTTTCCCACCGTATCCGTTTACCGGCCAGACATCTGGGAAGTGCGTATCGGGTTTGTAGGCTTCAGGTTTGGGATATCGTTTGTCTTGTGCATTTCCCACATCACGATATCCCGCTAAAGCAGCCCAAGACTGTCGTTCGTTACTGCGAACTCGCCATGCAATTTCAACGCAGCCTTGTCATAGGCGCGACCGGCCTCAGAAAGATCATCGAACAATCCGAGATAGTGCTCTTTCAGACCTTTTGTGATTTTGACTTTCCATTTTCCAGCAAGGCGCGACCAACTTACCCCTTTAAGGCCGCTGGTGTTTGTCTTGATGGGGCCTTGGTTGCACATGTTTCCGGATCGAGAAGACCGGCGCAGATTGGACCAAGCGTTGTTCGATTTGACGCGATCTTTATGATCAATCTCAAAGTCCGGCCATTCGCCAGTCATCCACAGCCATGCTAGGCGGTGGGCATAGTATTTTTTATTGTCGATGCTGATTGTTATGTGACCGCAACCGTTATCGATTCCCTGCACCTTGCCTGGTTCTGCGCGATTGCTTTTCAGCTTTCGCGTAAACACACCGGTCAGCGGATCGTAATTGACGACCACCTTCAATCGATCAACAGTCAACAAGGTTTGATCCTCTAATGCCAGCGGCGCCATGCCGTTTTGATCTCGATGACAACCCACTGCCCGATGATGACCACGATAACGGCAATCGCCATGGCAGACAGGATGCCAAGCACGGCGGCGGATATCACACCAGCAGTCATGATTGATTTCACCCGCACCACATCTTGAAGCGGTTCCATACCGGTTTGATCCAGCCCGTTGCTTTGACGAACGCTACCACCAGCGCTGCGAATACCGGGTTATCCATCGCGATCAGACCTCAAAAGAAAACGGCAGGCCCGGTGGGCGCTGCCGTGGTTTCGTTATGCCGCTGATTGGGGCTGCGATGCTTTCGCCAAGTCGGCCCGGAAGCTATGAACGCTGCTGGCTTCATAGACGCGGTCAACGCCCTGGTTGTTCGCATATTCAACGGCATTCAGATAATCTTCACCAGTCCTGTCGGACTTGAATACTTTGGTGTGCCCTTGATTTCCGAAATCAACAGCCACAGCAAATCCGGAGTAGGTCTCCATCTTGCCTTCTTCGTACTTGCAACTGATCATCGCTGATGACGTCGGCTTGACCGGATAGATTTTTTCTATCGTGTCGCCTTTCTCGTTCATCACGAAGACGCAGGCCGCAACGTTCGGTGCTAACGCCGGAGTGGCTTTGAGATCGTTCTCGTCTACCGGTTCGAAGATATCGACGTCAGACAGCATGATCGAAGCCCGACCGCATCGTTCGCAGGTACATCCGCTTTCGCTGAGAACAAGTTCGTTGTTCTTGCGGATGAACCGAACCGCCTTGGCGGATGTGAGAACTTCCTCACCGTTCCGCATCATTGCTTTCACAAAAAGCATGGTAACCTTCCTTCTTGCCTAATGAAAAACGGCGGGACGCTCTCACGTCACCGCCGCTGATTTGCAACCCCACAGTGGAACTATGGGCCGTTGCTGACCCCACATCATGCGGGGCTGATTACCCGGTCAACGGGCAAAGAAAAACCCGCTCCGAATGAACGGGCGGGCGAAATTCATGATGTCGTTAAAGCTGCTGGTGCGTTAACCGGGGCGCTAACCCGGAACTCTATCCCTGCGCTGATGCGCGTCAGGTGCGGGAACCGTCGCAATCACACCCTGCATCTGTGCCTCCGCTGCTGCGGTCGATGCTAATGGCTGGGCTTAAGCCTTAGTGGACCATGGGCTTTGCTCCAAAAGAAAATGCGCCGCAGGTTCCCCCGGGCGCACTGATCAAATCCTACATGGCTTATGCCACAACTGTTCCAGATCGTCAATTGGCATCAAATCACTGTGCTCCCCATCCGTGATGCCTGTTACGGTGCATCATATCGCAGTAGACCTCAAGCATGTTGATCAGATGCTTCATCGATGACCCGTTCGAGGTGTGAAGGCCGGTGCCAGACTTGCGCCATTTCGCATCGGTCTGGCGGCAACTCAACCCGAACACGATGATATCGATCGCTCTGAGATAGGCATCGTTTCCACCCCAGTGCGAGATAACTTCATCGGCCCAGTCCAGATAGTTCCGTTCAACATCGATAAACCATTCCGGGCTTGGCGTCTCGCCTGCGGCATTGGTCAACTTGTCGCCATACCGCGCTATCGTGGTCCGGATGTCCGATGTTGCCAACTGGAAGCCGAAGCCGATCATTTCAAAGGCACGAACCAATGGCTTCTGATGGCGTTCCAGCGCATCGAAAAGACGATCATCCTGCTTGCGCCTCGCACAAACCGCTTCTTCGATGACCTCGACGCCGGTCTTCTTGCCCTGCTCGGTCCTGACCTCAGTTCTGACCTTGGACTTGATCTGCTCGGTGTCCTTGCCCTGGTCAAGATCGATCTCGATGACACGGTACCGACGCAAGACGCTGCCATCTTCGGCGCGCTCGATGTTGAACATGCTGCCATTGCGAACAACGTTCTCGACCCGTGATATCGTAATCGAACCGGCGACACGACGCAGGGCTTCGTTGATGCTCGGGGCCTGCGCCCATTTGCCGGTCTGCTTATGGATCACCCGAAACGAGAGATCACCATAACCGCATTCCTGAACCTGAAAAGCTGGGCCAAGGTCATGAGGCACCGGGTAGCATGCCATTTCGATTGATGCTGTCTGCTCGGTCATTTCTGGTCTGTTCCGTTCCTGTTGATCGACCGTGGTATGTGGCGAAGGCCGGGGTCATCCCTTCCGGCTCATTCCGTATCGCGCGGACGCATTACAAACGCTCCGCCGCAAAAGGACACCCACGCAAAAAACGCTTCCTGCGGGGTACCGACACCGATTGCAACCATTCCGAAGGTTCCGATTGCGCCACCGATGAAAGCGGCCATCAGTTTACCGGACATCAGTTATCCTCCGCCTTCGAGCCCCGGATGAAGATGACCTCACCGACGGAAAAGCCATCACAGCGCCGCCGACAGCAAAAACAAACATCGCGAAGATCAGCATCACGCACCGCCTTTCAGGGCTTGTTTGGCGACTTTTCCGTAATCATCCGAGTTCGTTCCCCAAGGCCCATTGTACGGCCCATCCGTCGGACAAACATGCTCCTCACCACCCTCGTCTGCGTAGAATTCCAGTGCCTTCCGCAATCTCTCGATCTCTCGATCTCTAGCTGTGAAAGCAAACAGAACGGCGTAAATGTCGTCAGGCCTAAGCACATGCACGTGAAAGTGATGCTGTAATGGACCGTTGGGAGCGGTCATCTCGGGTATTTGCGGAAATATTGCACTTCCGTCGTGATCTCTCAGAAACGCAAAAACCCGCTTCACTGCTTCGTTGGTGTTGGTCATGCGTATTTCCCCTCGGTCCATTTAGCCCAATCAAAACCGCAAACGCATTCGTCAGATGCTGATCCGCAATCAGGGCATTCCGGTACTTCGATTGTCACTTTTGTACCGGGCGGGAATGTGCTGGCGTCCAACTCAAGGACGTCCAAATTTTCACAATCCATATCGCCGTCCATGTAGGCATCCCATTGCGCGATTTGCTCATCGCACTCGTCACCGCCATACATGTCCGGCTTCATCTCTGCCCACCCAATGACTCTCATCTTCACCACATCTGTCATCTTCACTCTCCTTGGTTAAAACAGGTCGTTGGTTGCGGCATACCGCGCCGCCTCGTCCGGCTCCATCCGCTTCGGAATGGTGATCTCGTGGCCGTCGTAGAAATACGTGGTCTGGACATCGAAACCACAGCTACGGAAACCGCCGAAACCCTCCCCTGTCCATTCCCTGACTCTTGCGATCGCGAGCACAGTGCGGTCAGAACCGGGGGTCGCCAGGTCCATGCCAACCGCGAAGTCATGGTTTGTCACGTCTGGTTTCTTGCATTTCGGGCAATCCGGGTTTCCGAAGATGCAGGCGATCTCGTCAAAGATTATGTTGTCCAATTCAGCCTCCATCCGCTCAAAGCCATCGGCTTCCATGGGGTTATTTTTTGCGGTTTTGGCGGGGTTCTGTGTCATGCCACGGCTCCCTGATGGCTAAACTGTTGTTCTTTCTCGAACTCTTCGACAGGCACACGCTTGATGGACTTCGAAGCGACCTCATCTTTCATGCTTCTGAACCAGTCCATGGCGCGACCGGGAACTTCGATCTCGATACGACCTAGGCTGGCACCGCGTCTGAACAGGTTACGTGCCTCTCTGAGGTCTTCACCAGGTGCTGTCCATGTCATGTACCCGGTTGCGATCAGATCAGATGTCATGTGGAAACGCTGGCTGGTCTGGGCGCTGATGACACCTTGCGCCATGACCCAAGCCGCGGCGTAGAGATAGGCCCGAAGCGCTCCCTTCCCGGTATCCGTAGGGATCTGATCAAACAGGGCTTTCGATGACGCGATGATGTGGGATCGTTGCCGGTTCACCAGCGCGCGTGCCATGTCATAGGGATGCTCCCGCCGTACCGGCTGTTCCTTCCGGTCTGTGCGGTATCGGTCATAGGCGACCTTGATCCGGTTGATCGATGGCCGGTCATCCTCGGTGCTGGCGAGTTCATCAATCGCCTTGTTCAGCGCGACACTGTCCAAGCCGTTGAGACGCTCCTCGTATTCCAGTATGGAGAACTTGCTCATCGGGTATCGCCACACCGCGTTGATGCGTTCGACAACGGTGATAATCTCGGGATCAGTTGACATCAGGCACCTCCAGGCCACGCGATTTTGCGCGACGTTTCAGGATTTCCTCGCGTTCCGCCTGTTCAGCGGCTTTGCGGGCTGCTTCACGATCAGCGGGGAAGGATTGCAGGTTGGAGCGTGGCCCGTTGGTCAGAACCGATGCGATGTAGGCAAGTGGCTTTGCCGCAGCCTTGACCTGCGCCGTGGCAATGGCGGCCCGGACCTGTTTCGGGGGGTAAGCTTTCAACCAGTCATGGATCAGGATCTCGATCTGGTTTTTGGATGTGGCATAGGCTTCCATCCACTTCCGACCATCTCTTTCAATCCAGTCCAGATCATCATCGTCAGAGAGAGATGATGATTTATCATTATCTCTCTCTTCTGGGTTCTGGGTTCTGGGTTCTGGGTTCTGGGTGTTATCCTCACCCTTAACCTCGCGGTTATCCTCTAGGTTATCCGACGGCGAAATATCGCTTTGTTTTTCGTTACTTACGCGACCTGACTTAACACGTGGATTTCCACCTTTTTTCCCGTTTTTTCGTGCAATTTTTGCCTTTTTTTCGTCGCGTAAAATTCTGCGCGAATAGATGCGACCTTCACGATCACGACTGAAAACACCGGCTGTTTCGAGTTCCGAAATCAGGTCTTCGACCTCGTCGAGAAGCACACCAGAAAGGATAGCAAGTTGACGACTTGTCACCGGCTGGTTGTTAACGATCAGATAGCCGCGCGGGTCAGCCTCATGCATGATGCAGAGCATTTCCATCCACAAACCACGCGCTGCGATAGAGCATATCCTCAGCTTCGGATCGGACATCCAGTCCGATGTGTAGAACTTCATATACGGGAAGCTTGACGTGCTCATTATTCAGCGGCCTCCGGCGCATCGATGAAATCGAAAAGCGAAGGCATGCCGCGTTCCTTTTCCGCGGCTTTGAGGTAGTGAACACCATCAAGGAAATAGGCCTTGTTAAGCTCTGATGCCTGTCCACGGCGTCCTTTGAGGATCGCGCGATAGGGTACCGTCATCAGGCCGCCGAACGGGTCATAGACCAAATCATCGGGGTTGCTGTATCTGTCGATGAGACGATCCACGATATCGAACTGCAGCGGGCAGACATGCTGCTCGACCGCCCGCTTGGCCTGGTCGCCGTTAAGCGTGCGCATCCGGTTGATGTCATGCCAGACCTGATCGGACCAGCTGCCCGGTGCCAGTGCCATGAAGGATGATGGCAGTGCCATGCGCTCCTGCAATCCCTCGCCGATCTTGACGTGGAATTCATAGTTGTAGACGTCCTGCAGCGACATCTTGGTAAAGGCAGACGCCAGACGTGCCGGGCCAAGGGCGGCAAGTTCGTCTGCCGTCATCATCCGGTTGCCGGAGCTGCGCCAGAACGCATGGGCATCGATCTGCCATTTGGCCAGGCTGTAATCTTCTGGCGTTTTGACTACCGGGACATCGGCATAGCTCTTGGAGCGATCTGTCTGCGGTTTGCGGAACAGCAGCACATATTCCGGGCAGCCCTGCCCCATCTTGGTGCCATCCTTGCGCATTTCCGTGTAACCCAGCCGATAGGTCTGGTTATTCTCGCGGACAACATCGGTCAGGATGATGTGCATCCCGAGATAATCGAAGCCGTGGCGCATGAAATGGAAAATCGCCTCTGCATGGAATGGCGAGATAGTCGGCACACCCTTGCCGGTGACATTGCCAAACATGACGCGGTCTTTGACATGGATGCAGGCCAGCCGGCCGGGCTGCAGGATCCGGAGCAGTTCCGGGGTCAGGAAATCCATCTGTCCCCAGAAATGATCGTTGTTATCGGTGTGCCCGAAATCGTTGTAACTCGGGGTGTATTCGTAATGATTGGCGAATGGTACCGAGGATATGATCAGCCCGGCATGGTTATCGGGCTGGCGTCTGGCTTCTTCGACGCAGTCGGCATTGGCAACACTGAAATGTTCCCCACTGACCTCAATGCGCTCGACGCCGATGCTTCGCGCCAGGGTGTCATGCATCTTGATATTGCCGAGGCCGTATTTCTTGATGATCTCGATCATTTTCTGCACCGTTTCTTCGTGCTGTGTCCACTTCGCCTGCAGATCGCGAAGAACCTCGCGCTCGGCCTCGGTGTGGACGATGTGAATGACGACTTCCCGGCTTTGGAGAAAGCGATAGATCCGGTGAATGGCCTGGATAAAATCGTTGAATTTGAAGCCGATTCCGGCAAAGACAGCACGGGCACAGTGACGCTGGAAATTGCAGCCAGACCCACAAAGGACGGGTTTGGTTGAAAGCTTCGTGATCCTGCCATCACCGAACTGCATGACCGCGGCTTCGCGGGCATCGAGATCCTGCGATCCGTAAACCGACACCACCCCCGGAATGGCGGCTTCAATGGCATGACGTTCGGCTTCGAGGTCGTGCCAGATCAGCCAGTGGAGATCAGGTTCGGCACCAACGATCTCTGCTGTCTTCGCGATGCGTTGCGGGATGCTGTCGCGTTTCTCGCGTGACGCGCCGGTAACACCCATCGCGTTGTCACGGAACATCAGGCCTTGGCCATCGCGCTCGAATCCCGCTTTTTCATGATCAGTCGGGATTTCGTGATAGATCACACGCAGCGGCGGCAAATCATAGCCATCATCGGGGTACCCAAGATCACTTGGTCTGGTGATGTATACCGCCCAGCTGGACACCCAGAACCAGAACTCGCCTTCCTTGTGGGGATAGAGCCTGAGGTCGTTGGCCTTCTCGGAGTTGCGCGCGAAAAACCGGGTCAGCGCCTGTCCGGTATCCATGACGCCAAGGAAGCCGGCATAATGGATCAGTTCCTTGTGTCGGTTCGGGTTCGGGGTCGCGGTGGCCACAAACCGATAAGCGACCTTGTCAAACAGGGTCAGGAAGGTCTGATAGGTCTTCGACCCGAAGGACCGCAGAACACTGGCTTCGTCAAGGCTGGCACAGAGAAACGCATTGGGATCGATACGGCCGTCGCGGACGGTTTCATAATTGGTCAGATAGAGACCGGTTTCGCCGGCTTGATCGATGGAGCGGATGAACTCGATTTCAATAAACCGCTTTGCCAGATCCTGATCCATCCAGCGCTGCAGCTCGACGCGCTGGCCATCACTGAAAGCAGGATCCTCGCCGGTATTGAGTTTAAAGGCATCCTTCATGAATTCCTGCCGCACCCCAAGTGGGCAAATGATCAGACCACGGCCGTCAAACCGTCCAGTGATCAGGCGCAGGATTTCAAGCTGGATGAAGGATTTACCAAGCCCGAACGCGGCGAACACGGCACGACGGCCACCCCGCACCGCCCATATCACGATGTCACGCTGGTGTGGCGACAGCAGCGGGTTGATCTCCCAAGGCTCGACATCGAACCCGGTGAACTCGGCCAGCTTGATCTTGCCTTTGAGGAATTCGGTGTAGCAGGTCACTCCGCCGCCCTCCTGGCATCGTAATAACCGGTACCATGGCGATGGATACGACGCAGAAAGGCGGCGCGTTCCGCAGCAGTTGCGGCGCGACCAACCATGATCCTGATCTTTTTAGTGTGCTCACGCTCTGTGGCGCGGTCGATACGGGTTCCGATCAGACGACGCTCCACCGGCTCGGCCTCGATCATGCCAAGAAAGCTGCGGTTCAGCTTCGGCACCGGTACCGGGGCGATCTTCTGGGTTGCGGCTTCAAACGCGGCAACACTCTGTTTAGCCTTAGCCAAGAGATCGGCTAGCCGTGTCTCGGTTTTCC
>CESK01012547.1_pt1 | contig 25779 bp, 34 predicted proteins | sample 531091 | NCBI WGS metagenome assembly CESK01 (sample SAMEA2621271, study PRJEB7988) | marine metagenome | biome: marine biome (ENVO:00000447); feature: surface water layer (ENVO:00002042); material: "saline water (ENVO:00002010), including plankton (ENVO:xxxxxxxx)" | depth 5 m
ACAAGAGGCATACATTTTTAACCTAGATCAGTGAGTTAGTAAGAACGGGCTTGACGCAACTGCAAACATACGCTTGCTTTTGTCGCCTTTCCACTGGATGCTTTAACAACTTTAATGATCAACACATCGCCAGCCGCAAAGATTGCCTTGTCTTGATTGTTTTGGGAAACAAGATCGGCAGATACGTTTGCAGTTAATGCACCTTGTGCACTGGTAAGAGTTGCCCACTGAAATAATACAGTCGCTTTATCATTTCCGAGGATCTGAAAAGTAGCATAATTTGTACCGTCTGCAGCGATGCCGTCAAAGTCAACAACTTTAGCAGATACGACTTCCATACGCTCATGGAATGTAATGCTGGTTTCTCCGCCTGTTCCTGCGGCTGTTGTAAAGTGTACGTGTTCGGGATAATAGTAAGACATTTTAATTTCTCCAATAAAGGGGCGGGGGGCACTGCCCCCCTATTAATTCATAGATTACAGATTGAAGCCAAATGCAACGTTTTTAACGTCTGAGGCGTCAAGGCTATCGAAAGTCAATCGCTCAGTTGCTACCATATTATAAGCGCCGCTCTTGATGTCTTGCTCTTGTTGGATTGAGATACCACGACGAGCAAAGATGTTCCAAGAGTCGCGAGATACGCACAAGATTCCAGTTGTAGATCCTGATCCTGTAAATTTGCCATCAGTGTGTAGATCATCAGACAAGAAACGAGATACAACGATTGGCATTCCAAACACGCTAGCAAGTTGGCCGCTTAAGATTGTGGCTTGTGGGCCAAACTTATCGATTGTAATTACTTCATCAAGACCGAAAAGATTCTCGTAAAGTGCTTCTGGAGACACGATCAAAACTTTATCAGATGCAGCATACTCGCCCAATTGGGAAATCAATTGTAACAATTTAGTTTTATCGATACTATTAACAGAAACGTTTGTGCTTTTATCATAAGCAGCAGCACGCAAGCCCGTCCACAAACGACGGTGATCGTTTGAGCCACCAAGGCCAGCGGCTCCCCATCTTTCACGAATGTTCCAAGAAGCGATTGCGTCTTGATGAGTAGCAGCAGAATCTCCATTGATCAATGCATCTTCTACAGCGTCACGCATATCTTTTGCGATCATGCGTTGCATTGCAGGGAGCAACAATACAGCAGAATCTTCAATCAATTCTTCGTCAAGGATATAACGAGTTGACAAGCCTTTTGCAGTGATTTGAGCCTGTCCCATTGATACAGTAGATACAGGATACAAAGCAGGGTTATCGCTTGATACTGTCCCTTTTATGTATGGGCGGCCGCCGCGATTAATGCGAGGGGCTAACATCGTGTTAGAAGTCATTTGCACTTCAGAGAATAAAGAACGAACTACAGTTGGAACTTGATACTCCATGTGCAACTCAGCCAAAAATTGATCAGGGATCAATTCAGCACCAACGCCAGCGCCGTCATAGTTTGCTTTTGAAACTTGTGCAGCGATTGAGCGAGGAGCAACAGCCAAATGACGAGCGATAGCAAGATCTAATTTTGGAGTGCTTTGATCGCCCACAAGCATGCTCTTAACCATCATTCGATCGTTAGCAAGGCGTTTCATTTCAACGTGCCAGTTTGAAAGATTTTCATCAGTATCCAACAAGCCAGCCTCTGTAACTGTCTGTGTTCCTGCGGCTGTCTTTACTTGAGTCTTTCCACTAGTCCAGCGAATCGATCCATCTTTGTTTACAAACTTTTTGAGTTCTGAATCAGTGCCAGTAACCTCTACAGAATCAGCACGATAAACAGACTCTTCCATCAAGCGCTGTGCTTCTTTTAAAGATTTTACTTGTTGCTCAATGTTAGCAACTTTTTCATCCTGGTTATTTCGGAGGTTTCTCAACTCTCCCATAATTTGCTTAACTGCATCAATATTCGACATAATTACTCCAATGTCTAATTGTTAAATTGTCTAAGTTCACGAAGAAAATCATCAAGAGACATATATTTTTCTTCTTCAGATTCTTCATCTTCTTTCATTTCTTTGTCTTTATCGTCATCATGATATTTTTCTTCATCATGATCGTCATCGTGCTCCCGCTCTTCTTCTTCATCCATGCCCATCTCTTCAGATTCTTCATCTTTATAGGCGTCTTCTTCTTCGGGCATTTCTTCAGGTGTATGTCCAGCAAACTCGACTAAATAATTACCATTATCGAGTTCTTGAACGGATATAATGTGTTTGTTAATGATCAAGGATCTCGCAACGTCTGCGAGTCCGATCTCTCTAGAAAATTGCTTTGACAAGGTGGCCTCATTGTTTGCGGGAATTGTTACTATAGAAACTTCTAAAAGTTCGGACGCCTGAAAGTAAGATCCAGACTTTCCATGATAAGGATGATCAGCAGGAAGGCTAGAGCGAGCGATAGTTTTACTGGGCTGGAATCCGACTGAAACAGCGTTAATAAAGCCGTCTCTAACTTTCTGCTCAATCGTTTTAGCCATGTCGTCTTTTTGGTCAAATTGTACCTCCAGCATTAATTGCTCATTTTCGACATAGGCTTTACCCTTGCCGATTGGCATCTGTGCAGGATTGTGATTGAATAACACAATTGGATTTCGATTATAAGCGCGTAGATCCCAACCTTTCTGATCAACAACGTCGCCATATCTATCAGGATTGGCCGTGGACGCTACAAACTTAATTGGCTTGTCTTGAGTCGTTTGCTTTGCTTGAAAGTTCTTAAAATGCATTGTGTGCCCTCTCAGTAATGGTATAGCATACATGATCTAGTGTCGAATAATTATTTGCGCTCTCTGTATTTCTCGTAGCATTCTTCTTTTTCGTCTATGAATGTTTCACAATGATTGATAATGATCTGAGAGTTCGCTACGTTCGAAATTTCTTCGCACTCTTGCCCGCTTGTTTTCGCCTCTACTCCGCGCCCCATTACTCGACAATACATTTCCCTACAAAGTAAATCCCCGTTTTCTTTGATGTATTCAGCGCTGCAAGGTTCAACGAGCAAATCAAGATTTGTTAATTGTTTGGCAACATCTGAAACAGGATCGACAGGTTGCACAATAATCGGCTCTACTGGCTGACTGACTGGCCCCTCTTTCTTTTTTGTTATAACTAGGGTACTAACGCCGCCCAAAAGAATTCCACCTAAGCCAATTAATAAATACGCTGTGATCATTTTATCCTCTATAATTTTCATTATTAATCCTCTATAACAACAGGGGCAATTGTACATCGGCAATTTATATCCATAGCCGCAGCACCAAAAGATCCGGGTGCAGGTGCTGAGTAGCCATCGATTTCAAAATCTTCATCGGCTGGGATCGGTGGCTGGCTTCCAAGTTCAGCGTGTAATTCCCTTACATCTTCATCCCTAGAGTCGATCCACTCTTTCATAATCGTAACGCCCTCGATTTTTTCAAATTGATTATACGCCTCATTGGTTGCGCTGTTAATCGCTTTTGTTGTTTCTGTTTGTGCTATTCTTAAAGCCCTGGCGCTTCCGAAAGTTGTCGCCGCTCGTATCGATTGCGCTATTTCTCTATTTGGAATCCCTTGCTCAATACCTCGCCTAACTAATCTCTGAACCTGTTTCTCGCTTGTGCGATTAATTTGCTTTGCAAATTTTAAGATTTCCTTTTCTATTATTTGACGCTCACCAAATAATAGATCAAGAGGCATCGTTTTGCCTGTCATTGTATATAGGCTTTTTACTATGTCGTTACCTGTTAAAATATATACTGAACGAAATGCGCGGCCAATTACTTTTTGTATTTGAGATATCTCAAATGCACGGCCTAGAATTGTAGCGAAATCAATAGCCTTTTTTTGTCGTTGGTTAATAATTTCCTCGGCTAATTTTTCCGCTCTTCTAGCATATCGATCCGCCGCATCATCTAAATAGATCTCGACTGCTCTTTTCATTGTACGCTCTGCCGGAATAACTGATTTCTCGATCCAATTTCGCCAGTATAAATCCTTTTGTGCCTTTGTCATCTTCTCAGTTAGTGACCTCTTTTCTGTTAGTCGCTGCTTTTCTTCGCTAATCACTTTTCGCATGTGTGAAAGTCCACGAGATCCAACAACTAACCATTTGATTTGTGCAACAACGCCAGCCAATCGAAAATCTTTGAAGTGTCTTGCTGCCCATGCTTCTCGCAATCGGATCGCCTCTTCTTCTGTTCTAGTCTCTGCTATGCTGCTATCTCGATCCGCTATCGGCTTCAGTCTATTAAACTGTTTATTGCCGAGGATGTTGCCGCCCTTTTTCCATATCTGCGGCCATTCTTCTTTGAGTTTTTCCGCTTCTTCATGAGGAAATCTTTCAAATTCAGAATTGCGTAACGCCACTTGTTGATCCTCGCCATCAGTTGGGAAGTTCGTTGGATCTTTGTCGCCTACACTACCGCGTAACTCTAACGCATTTGTATTTTTTTTTTCGTCTTTGCCTGCCATTGGATGATCTTTAGGCAACAAATCAGTATCATGCTTTCCGCTTCTATATTTGCCATTTCTTAGTGCATATAAATAAGAGTTGACTCTAGCCATCGCCCATTGTTCGGGGCTGCTTACAGAAGGCCTAACACTTGCCGGATTGCCTTTAAAAGCACCGATCCCTCGCCAGTATACAACAGCCAGCCGCAATTTTGTCGTGGTCTTGGCTTTGTTGTTGTTTACGTCTTCATTGTGATCAGTTGTCTTTTTTGTGAGTGCTTTCTGTGTGCGCTCTGGCAACTCGTCAAACGCCTCTTTCATGTTGCCGATCTTGGCTAGTTCGTCCTCTTTCGCACGCTGTACAAGTTGTGTTAATGCCTGCTCGATTGCCTCTTCTGACTGGCTGGCTGGCTCTTCTGTTCCTGTTTCTCCAAATGGGCTATCCGTCAATCCTTCATAAGCATAGGCTTCTGATGGACTCATGCCATTGTCAATATGCATAATGATCCGATCAAGTTTTTCAGTGCGTATAAACTGCAATGCGTCAACATTTGAAAAGTCAATCTGTACATACAAAGCAGGATCAAACATTTGAGCGATTCTAGTCATGAACTGCTCAAGTTTACGAGCGCGCTTTTCTTGGATTTCCCAATATGTAATTGTTGCTTGTCGTGCTGTTGCATAGTTTGCATCGGGCAAGCCAAGCACAGTAGACGGAACGCCACACACAGCGCTAATGTTCTGACGTACCATTGATCGCAGTGCTTGAAACTCCAGATCACGAGGCGACAAGTTCAGCGTTTCAACTTTGATCTGTCCACTGAGAGCCATAGCCCCGCCGTGCTCCGTCATTTGTTTGTATGCCTGCATTATCTCCTGACGTCGTCTTCTATCCCAAATATCAGCGGGATCTATAGGCGAAAGAAGTACATCTGGCCGCCCCTGTTTGGATACACTGCTTGCCATGCGTTGGGCGTTTATGTCTGCCGTGATCTCTTCGTTTAATGCCTCAACGATTCCAGAGCCGTACAACTCGCCAGCGCTTTGATTGTCCCATGATGCGTTGCGGATATGCAGAACACGCTCAGGAGGATATACAGCCGTCGATCCGCCGTCTGTGTATTCGTACCCTTCCACCATCTTTACAGGATCGGGAATGATTCGCACGTTTTCAGGATGCAATCTATAAAGGCTCGTTGGCTTTTTTAAATCTCCAACAATCAGCGTGTAGACGTTACCCGTCATCATCAGATCAACAATGAACTGTTCACGAAATAGATAGCCGTCTGTAATGCTTGAAGGCTGCCGAAATAGATCAAGTACTTCATGATCGTCTATCTCTGTTTGTGCCTCACCTAGCCCTCTCAGAAGTTTAATCGGGAGGCTTGCAATATCTTGGCTTGCTCTTGTTACACAGGCGTGAGTATAGGCATGTTTTCCAAATACAGCCATTGATTGACGAGGGGAGAAGATGGGCGCCACGCCGTTGCCTGTACTCCATGAAGCGCCGTGCTCTGGGGCTTCTGGGTTCTGTTCTACTTGTCCAAATGCCTTTATAATAAATGAAGGTACAAAGCGAGTAAGCCAGCCAGTTGTGGCGGGGAGTTGTTTATTTTGTGCCATGTGTTCTCCTGTCAATACTGGCAATATATCAGATTATAGTGAGTATTGACACGGCTATCAATTTCTAAAACAAAAGAGGATCGCAACCTGTCCCCAATTGCAATCCTCAAAAGAACATTGATCGGATCCCTCAATCCAACCAAATACATATTATCATTTTACTCCGTTGTTGAAAAGGGGAGCGATTGCCCCCCTTGCTTTGTTGATTGATTATTTGCGCTTACTTTCTTCTATTGCTTCGATAACGTCCAAAAGCATATCTACCGCATCTTCACCGTTTCTTGTTTCGTACTCGTCATAAAGATATGCTTTTACCATTCGTTCTTCTTCTGTATACTTGTCCCATGGCTTCGCCATATCTTTAAGGACTGCGATGATCATTGTGTCGCTCATTTTTGCGATTCTGTTTGTTAATCTTGCTTTTGCTTCTTGCTTAGTCATTTTGTGCTCCGTTGTTGTGTTGTTCTTGACTATACTTATATCTTAAGACATTCGAAAAGGTATGTCAACATATTTATAATAAATAGTCGAATTAAATTATGAATCTCGCAGAATCGCCCGGCTTGCATTTGTATAGAGGATCTCTTCTTCGCACTCTGTTAACTGGCTGAGAGCCTTCAGAAGAAACACAAAGTATGCAGTTTTCGGGATGCTTCGCCCCCTGATCCAGTTGCGCACATCTTTTCGAGATACGCCTGCCCTGTTTGCCAGTTGCTCGATCGTGATGTCGTTGCGGTTCATGATCGCCTTTAGCCATTGCGCAAATTGTGTTTTTTCCATTGTTTGATCCTTTATTGATGCATCTGCCAGCGTTTTAAAAATGCAATCTCATATCTTAAGGCGTCAAGAGCGTGATCATTTGCTTTCTGTGGTCTGTCGCCCTTCTCAGACTTTGCCCATCTGTACAGCCTGAACTCACGGATCAGCGCTTTACAATTGTCATGGATTACAAGGTGCGGCTTGCCTGCTGCGTCAAGTGCTAGCCGTTCTTTTACCCAATTGATCGTTTCAACAACTCCCAAATGTTTAGGCGCTGGGTGGTTATTGATTCCGCATTCTCTTTGTAGCGTGATCCGCCCGTCTCTAGATTCAGGATCGGCAACAGTCCAGCGATAATCCTCTTTAAATCGCCTTTGTATATTGTTTAAGGCTCGCCCATTTTCAAGGCTAGTCTTTTCTGTTTGATAGTATTCTCTGTACACGTGCAAGACATCCTCTCTTTCATCGTGTGCAAAGAACAGACATGCGAAAGGATTACGCACGCCAAAGTCGATCGCCCTGTCTCGTGGCCAATGTGCAGGCGGTTCGAATGATTCTACAATGTGCACATTCCGATCAAACTCTGGATAAACGATTCCCTGTTGGTTTGTGAACTCTCCAAATAATCTTGATCGCTGGCTGGCTTCGCTCATGTGGGCGATAGCCTTGCGCATCTTGACGCTTGACACATACGGATTATCTAGCCCGCTAATCGAATAGTTACCATAGCCTGTTTGTGGATTCTCAATAAATACGTCATGTACCCATGTGATCCCCTTAAGTGGCGTCATTGTACAGATCACTTTTCCTTTGTGGTCAATACATCGCAGCATAGACTCATCAAATATTGGCTTTGGGTGCTCTTCGTCAAGCACAACAAGCGACACCGCCCCGCCTTGGAACTTTTCCCGCCCTGACTCCGCAGACATAGACAGAATCTTGCCGCCGTTTGGTAGCAATGCATGCGCCCTGTCTTGTGCTTTCCATCTGACAAAGCGAGTTCCGATCGGGCAATACTTCTCAATCTTCGGGCGTAGATATGTCAAAGCGTCGCCATAAGAAAGAGCAGATACCCAAACTTCGCTAGGCTCTTTTGGCAGCAGTTCGATCGGGATCTGATTTAGTGCAGCCCACTCCCTCACCCACCATTCATTAGAGCCAGCCGCAAACGCTACGGGCAACATCCCCGCCCCTGATTCAGTTTTCCCGCTTCTATTACCTCCGCTCAAAAGAAACGCCTCAGAATGGCGTAATGCGTGCAATACTCCCTCGCGCTGACTTGTGCGCCGCTCTGTAATGTTGCAATGTTTACAGGTATATAGTCCATTTCCTACAAACTGCATCGGCCGCCCACAGCCTCTTTTTCTGTCTGACTGACTAGCAAATCCATCCCATCTATGACAATGGGGGATCCATAAACGAGCAAGCGCTAGAGGGTACTCTTTCGCAATTGTTTCAATCTTATTAGATACTTGTAAATACTTAATTAGGTGTTGTTTGTTCATGTGCCCACTGTATCATAAATCATATAGTATCGAAATTAAAAGAGGGAGCCGAAGCCCCCTCTAACAACCGTACCAACTATCAACTATCGAATGTCTATCATTGCGCCCTGAACAAATTCAGCAACAGATCCGCAGGGATATAAAAGCCTCGTGTGATGATGTACTCTAACACAATTTAGAGCGTCTACTAAATACTTGAATTCCTTCTGTATCCATTTTGTTTGTGCCTCGCTTTTAATTAGTATTTTATACATTATTCGCACCGATGCTTTTTATTTTCATAATCACCTCTTCCCACGTTTCGGAAGAGCATACAACCTCACCACCATCAATAAAAATCAATAGTTTATTCGTAAACTCTTCGATATGTGAGATCTTGCCAATATTGATTAAAACTCGTTTTTCTGCTGTGTTTCGTACGATAATCATTAGTCCCTCTCTGCGTTGATTTTCGTTGTGTATAATATATAAGCGCCGATCGTATTTCTTTCTGAGTGCAGGCACTTAGCAAGGCGAAAAAGATAATGAACAGCGGGATACACTTCGCCACCTTTCCATTTGTTGATCGATGCGCTTGAAGTATTGCAGGCCGCTGCGATTTCTTTTACTGTGAAATCGGATACTTTAATCTCAGCATTTAGCAGTTCAGAAAATAGTCCTTGTTTACGAAGACGCACCACAGTGCGCCCCCATTTCTTGATCTCTTGTCGTTCTTGTGTTGTCATTTTGTGCTCCGTTTATGCTGTTAATTGTTTGCGTTGATTACTAGTAAGATTGTACTTTCTTTCGATCTGCTGTAGCGTGCCTTTGCCATCCTTGATCCACTTTGCAATGTCGGGAATTTTATCATTTGAGAGAGTTGGCTTTGACTTGTTAGCGTTGCCGTCGTCGTCTTCATCAATGCAAAGATTTAACAGCGCCCCTATTGCATAACGTTTTGCATAAGTAATAGCCGATCCCCAGGCTTGAGAATCTGATCCTTTAATATGCAATCGATAGGTTGATTGTATTTGCTGTCCGCTTTCACAGTGAATTACGCTGCTGTGCATTGTGTCATTTTCTCCCAGTTGATGCACAATGATCAATCCTGCATCTTGAAGAGGCTGCGCAATAGATTTCTGTATGTCTGCCAGTGTTGCGTATTTACTGCCAAAGAATGGATTTATTGATCCCTTGTTAATCGTTCTGACGCTACTATGAAATTTGTATAGTGCTGTGTAAATTGTTTCCGTTGTCATTTTGTGCTCCGTTGTTGTGTTGTTGGTTAAAGATATTGAAGTAATCTTTTAATGATCATAATCTTTGTTTGTAGTTGAATATATTTTGTATGAAACTCGATAGACTCTTTGATCTCTTTAAATGTGCTTGATTCATCTATACAAATATAGTCTTCATTGTAATGATTAAAGAATTGTTCTTGTGCTTCGATTAGCAACCTCTTTAATTGTGATTTAGTTTTATTCTGATACTGCTCTTGATAAACTTTTTCAAAGGCGTTTGTTATGCGTTGCTCTGTGTACATTTTGTGCTCCGTTGTTGTGAATGGGCAGCCGTAGCCGCCCGATGTTTTTAGATTCTTTTAGCGTCAAAATCCCATCTTGGATGGCCTGCACGTTCATTCATCCAATACACTGTAATTAAATACATTTTTTTGTTGTTTTCTAATGTATATGTGTATGTTTCTTTTTTTGATTCTGTATCTAATTTAGTTTCATTTAAAGAATTAATTATATTTAAGAGTTCTAAATAAGTTATTTGTTGCATGATATGCTCCGTTGTTGTTGTGTATATTATAAATATAAGTTATTCGAAAACAGATGTCAACATATTTATTAACTTTTGCACAAAATAAATTTATAGGCGATCCCTATTCTTCATCAAGATCAATAATCGGCGGCGCTAACTGTGCCATGTTCTGACTAACTTGCTCCGCTTCTGCTAACAGTTGTGTAACGCTCATATTTTCCGGAGTGATTGCGATCTGTACTTGTGGCTCGTCTTTTTGGCCCCAGCCTGTCTTTTTCTCTAACCACCATTGCGCCGCTCGAATATCTCCCTCTTTAACGGCTCTGTGTACAATTCCCATCGCCATTATATCTGGTCTTGCTTCAGCCTGACGAAATTCTAAAACAAAATCATGATACAATCCCTTGTTCGCTTGCTCGCCTCGTCTAATCCAGTTCATTAACGTAACTAAAGTTATCCCTGCATGTTTACACGCTAAAGACTTCGATCCGCCTACAGAAATTACTTGGAGGATCTCTCTACGTGCTTTATCCGTTAGTTTGCTCTTTCTGCCCATTACAACACCGATAGCCATTGTTTATATATTTCATTTGCTATTCTTTCAATCATAAATGGCGGAACACTCATTCCCATAGCCCAACGCTTTTTACTTGCAACCCAGGATCCCCAATTGTAATCTAGAGGAAAGGAAGAACATGCAAGTAACTCATTTGTCGATAATGGGCGAGGATGTTTATAATGATATTGCTGAGACTGCGATACGATAGTGCTAATTGGCTTATTTCTATGTACTTTTTTGTATGTAAAATAACTGCCTTTAGGATGCACAGATGAAAAAAATTTTCCTTCTTTGCACTTTTTCCACATTTGCAATTCGTTATCTGTACATTTTCCATATTCATCAGCAACCCCAGAAATCCACTTTTCAACTTGTAAAAATGCAATTGGTTTCTCATTAAACTGCAAATTGATTTTTAGAAAATTCAAATCTTTTCTTACTGATATAAAAAATACACGATCACGAGTCTGACAGATTCCCATATTTGCGCCGTTTAATCTAAATAGTTGGGTTGTATATCCTGCTTGATCATAGGCTTGAACTATCTCTTTTATATATCCGCGTGCTTTTCCTTTAACCATACCCGCAACATTTTCAGCAACTACAATCTTTGGCTGTAGTCTTTGAGCGAGGGCGATAAACTCAAAAAATAGATCATCCAATCTTTGCAATGCTTGTCCTTCTGAAAATCTTTTTTCTTTTCCCCAATCTCTTTCACGCACTCCAGCAGTTGAAAAACTTGTACATGGTGGTGATCCGTCAAGTATGTCTAAATTATATAATTCTTGCGGCAAAGTCTTTTGCTTTAACATATCACGAATTGACATTACAAAAGGAAAACGAGGTTTATGATTAAGATTGTAAATTTTAAATACTTTAGGATCTATTTCATTACACCCAACCACATCAAAACCTGCAAGTTTATAGCCCATAGTTGAGCCACCACAACAAGCGAAGCAAGAAAAAACAGAGCCTCGATCTTTTGAAAAATTAACATCCTTAAATCTCCATATTCCTTGTGTATTCATTATTCGTTCCATTCAAAATTACATCGTGGACAAGTATGGTCGAATTTTTCAAAGTCTTCAAGATTTAATTCTTCATCGTTAGGCGGAGTATAATCTTCAAAAGATTCGCCTGGATGACTATCAAATACACCAAGTAACAAATCAAGTTCTTCATTTTCAAAACCTAACACAGTAAGATCTTCTCCTTTTTCTTCAAGCCCTGTAAGTAGTTCAGATAATTGATCCGTATTCCAGTCGGCTTTTTCTCCGAGTTTGTTATCGGCTATCATGAGTAACTCAGCATCGACAGGAGAGAGATCCACATACACAACGGGCACAGTATCCAGCCCGATCTTTTTGGCGGCTTTCCATCGTGTATGTCCTGCGAGGATTGTTTGATCTGCGTTTGCAATGATTGGGCTAGTGAATCCGAAACGCTTGATCGAGTTTGCGATACTGTCGACGGCGTGATCGTTGTGTCTTGGGTTCTTGTGATGTGGCTGTAGTTTGTCAATCCGTACAAACTCGCCGACTGAATGATCATTCATTTTCTGATCTCCTTGTATTCTTTTTTGATTGCGTCTCTAACAATGCGGCTTTTTGATTTGCCTGTCTTGTCGTGTATCTCTTTGAGTTGCTGCAAACTCTCAGGATTCATTGAGATACAGATATTTTTGTGTTTTACTTCTGCCCCATGACAATCACAGGGATCGCAGCCGCAGACAGTGCAAAAGGTGCTCATTCGAATAACCTCAATTGTTTTTGATGTTCTTGCAACCTCTCTTTTGTCGCTTTAAAGTAATTATCATCCAACTCGACCCCAACAAACTCTAACCCACAATCATGAGCGGCGATTGCACTTGATCCACTTCCCAAATGGGTATCAAGTATCCTCCAATTCTTTTTGGCGTATTTATCAAATATCCATTGATATAACTGGATTGGCTTTTGGCAAGGATGTATTTGCTTTCCATCGGTCATTGTTCTATAAAATCCGCTTTGCCAATTTATATGAACAAAATCGCAACGCTTTCCCCATGATAAACTAGCAATCTCAACATCTGAAAAATTTGGATTTCCGATTTTTTTATACCAAACTAAAACTGGGTTTGGTGGTTGATTTGCATAGTAATTTGTTCCGAAAATAATTTGACGTTTTGAAACTCGCCTTAATTCGTCAAAATATGCCTGCGACGGTGGATGTTGATTCCATTCAACTTGTTTAAATTGCACAGTTTGTTTTTTTGACTGGCTGGCTACATTGTCAGGTATCCAATTTCCGATCCCATATGGCGGATCGACAACAGCCAAATCAAACTCATTATCTTTAAGTGTGGCCATGTACTCCATACAATCACCGTGAATCAAATTGATCATTTTCGCACCAAGTACAGACGATCGGCGACGTGCTGCAAAATAATCTTTCTACAATACACGGCGGGATCTTCATTGTGTGCAATCTGTGCCAGAACATTAATTTGCTGTATTTGAACAGGTGATAATTGTATTGTTAATCCTAATTTTTCTAATTGATCGGCTGGAGAAGCGGCTTTTATGCTCTCTCTATCTGACTGACTGATTTCTTTTGTTTTGCGCTTTGGCATGTTGTACTCCAATAGAAAAGGGGAATCATTGCGATCCCCCTCACTATATAGAATTATATTACAGCCGTCAATGCTCTTTTATGTTTGTAAAAATTGCACTCATTGATTTTGGCGCGCTGTAATCATTACCATTTGCATCAATCTTTTTTTGCATTCGCTTCTGTTTTCCGCGCCTATATTTTACGTCATCCTTTCGCAATCTTTCAAGTGTTGCATCATATTTCAATTGCACTTCGATCGGCATCTCTAAATTATATCGGCGACACATTTGCAATCCATAAACAGAACTCCATAACGGATGATCCCAACAAGCATCGATTTCCCCATGTTCGTTTACTCGAATAATCCCGGCATCGATTTTCTTTTGCCAATGATGATGTGATTGCTCTTGAGCCGGTACGATACGATCTTGATCAGCATCGTAATAACTGCAAGTTATTTCCGCAAAAGAATCTTGTGCCTTCATCCAGTCCATAATTTCAAGATAAGATTTGTGAACACTTTTAGCGGCAAGATCACAGGTACACGCCCCTTTATAATGCGCCTCCGCTTTGCGTTGTAGGCTTTGACGGTAGCCATAAAAATACACTTCTCTGAAGCCGCCCTCCTTGCCCTCGTCATCTGTGCGGCAATGTTCGCAATAAGTTTCATCTACTGGAATACTGTGCCAATGCGTTTTAAAATCATTTCGCTGGGCGGTCATGTAGTGAACAACTTGCTTGATTGTTGGTAGCCATTCGACCTCATTAATTAGATAATCTTGAAACGCTTGTGTTAGGTAGTTTTCTGGCACGTTGCGAAACTTCTTGATGTACAATCCGTATTGTGATTTAATCCAGAAATGATTCCGCTTAAAGTGATCGGCTAGGTTAGAGAGAAATCTGAAAATGATTTGTCCTCTGTAACTGGTGACGTAGTCGGGATATTTTTGTTGCATTATTTGCTCCGTTGTTGTTTTGCCAGCCTAAGAAATCGGCGAGCAGTGTTGTATTTTATTTTATTGTCTTTTGCGTATTTTGTAAGATTGATTTTTTGTCGGCGTAATAGCATTATATACAGTTTTGAATAGTGCCATACAGCCGCCGGATCTTCGTCTAGCAGGCTGATAGGCATCTTGACATATAAATCCATTAGCGAACACGCTGCGCATTGTATTGTATTGATCTATCAAAATGACAGAAGTAAATTACAACGCTGTAAATATGCTGCCCGCATTGACTTAATACATACCACCGTTCCGGTTTAAATCTATGATTTTGCTGCTGTGGAATGCTTTTAAACATTCCAATAAATCGATCAAATGCCATAGCCCTATGATGGGCGTTAATGGTTGGTATCATGTGCATGATGTTCTCCGTTGTTGTTATAGTTCTAGAAGTGTAGCAAATTTTTCTAACGTCATGATTCTGAAGTCTTCTTCTTCTTGTGTTTCTGTATGCTCGATATAAATTTCTACACACCAAATCTTAACATTATGTAGCCATGAATCCTTACGCATGCCGATTGTTCTAGGTTCTCTTTGGTATATGCTATCAATTGTAATCTTTGACTTGCGATTAACTGCGTAAATACTATAGGTTTTAAAAAGTTTATTTTGTGTTATGTAAAACTCTTGGCCTTTTTTAATAGTCTTAGCGATCTCGTCTAATTGTTTTATGGAATACATGATATTCTCCGTTGTTGTTGTTGTTGTTGTGGGGGGTTGCTCCCTCTGTTGATTGATTATTTTGCTGCTCGTTCGCACATTTGATCAAGTTGCTGCAATGATAAGGCTGTGAAATCTTCTGCTGTCTCTGCTTCCATCAGGTCGGACTCTGTAACAATCTTTTGAACTTGTGCGATGTTAAAAACTGTAAATCCACGAGGCACGCTTTTCTTTTTGGCTTCGTCGTCTTTTGCTTTCTTGTTGATAACTGTAACCATTTTGATCAAGCGCGTGCCCTTCTCTCCCTTTTGAACTTGAAGTCCTAACTCTTGCCATTGTCTGTAGGTCGCCCATACTTGATCAGTGTATCCAGTTTCTAGAAGTTTGAAGATGTTGCCGCTGGTGTATGCGTTGCCTGTCTTTGCGTTTGTTGGTACTAACATTTTGTGCTCCGTTGTTGTTGTTTACATATTTATAATAACGTATTAAATAAAGTATTGCTTACATATTTATAAAAATAAATATAATATAGACAGAAAGTAAGTGCTACAGCCTTCTAAAACTCGGAAACGTAGACGAAAGATCCTTATTTAATGTTTTTTGAATTCTTCTATATAATTTGGAGCATCTCACAGGCTTTCTTTCTGACTAACTGTCTTAATTATTAATTGTAATTATAGTTATTATTATTATGTCGTTGTATCCCTTTGTATTCATTGCACTTTTTCCGCTTATTTGTGTTCTATTTGTAGGCTATTTGTGGGACGTTTGTGCTCAATTTGTGGGCAAAAAAAAATAAATGCAATGATTACAAGGGTTTAGTGATTAAAATTTGTGGTCTGTTTGTGGTCTGTTTGTGGTCTGTTTGTACTCTGTTTGTGTTTTGATCATTTTGTGCAGTATTGACAATGCTTTACTGTGCGAAATCGTTATATTTTGGTTACACTCACAAACAACGGAGGCGCTATGTCAATGGGCTCTATTCTCAGTCAATACATACATGAACATCACAAAAGCCGTAGAGCGTTTTGCAGTGAAATCGGATTTAGAGAAAGCACAGTTTCTAATTGGTGTAATGATCGGGCATCTATCCCATTACCGAAAATTGCTATAATGGCAGAGTACTTTTTTGAATTTACAGGCGAGCCGCCAAATCTGTTTATTTTTCGCCTAGTTATGCAGGAGCCTACAGTGCGAGATGTCCTTGCATCGTTTCGAAACAGTCAATTGAGGTAATCATGAAATACATAGTTATAGATACAGAAACAACAGGACTAGATCCCAAACGGCATGAGTTGCTTTCTCTAGGTGCGATTGTAATGATTGACGGAATCATAACGGAACGAATAGAAGTTAAAATCACGCCGCGCAACATTGAGCAGGCAGATGCTCAGGCGCTACAGATAAATGGATACACTCCCTATAGATGGAAGAACGCAATTCAAGGAGAACACGCCGTAACAATTATCAAACATCTATTTTTGGCTCATCAAGATGCTATCTTGGTCGGGCACAATGTGAACTTCGATATAAAGTTTTTACGCGCATTTGCTGACGAGTTTTATCAAGAATTTTCTTTTCCTGTGCCGTACATCGATACAAGAGACGTTTGCAGGGTCAATCTTGCTCCGTATGGCTGTTATAGTATGTCATTAGATAATATATGCGCCTTTCTAGGTTGGAAGCGCAGAAAGGCACACACGGCCCTCTCAGACTGTGAAGATTGTATAAAAATTCTGCGGTGTATGGTTCCTCCGTCGCCTCGTTTTATTATGTACATTAAACTAAGAGGCGTAATCGCTAGCGTCAAAGGATTGTTATCATGAACATGAAAAGCATTAACAGAGTAACAAGCCGAGCCGCTGTAACTGGTATTGGTTCTAGTTTTGATCTAGCAAAAAAGATTGATATTGATATGGAAATGTTCCCTCCTTCACAGCATTTTGAGGGATACATGTCGTTAATCGTTTTACAACTGTCTAACATTAACGCAGCAAGTGAGATTACTATGCGGCTATGTAGAGATGAGGCAGGCGATCAAATGCTCATCACAGATACAAAAAGCGACATTTACACAGGTATAACAACAGCAACAAAAGGATCGGCAATCTTTGCCCTTAATAGTTTTGTGAAGGTTGATCGCGCTGGCGATCTGTATGCATTTGTTAAACTAGACACAGGATCGTGTGATCTTGATTTTGTAGAAATCACATATCAAGGAGATCGATAATGTCAGTTGTACAAATCATCAATAGAAGCGGCGGCACATCTGACACCGGGGGCGGAGGTTCTACAACACTCAAGATCGAGAATTTATCCAGTCAGGTGAACGGCTCAAATATAAACTTCAGCACATCAAGCCAGTTTGTAGAGAATAGTATCCAAGTATACTACAATGGGATGCTACAGATACAAGGCGGCTCGGATGACTATACAGAGGATGGAGATCGGCGTGGTGTTACTTTTGCGCTTGCTCCTGAGACTGGGACTAAGGTTGTTGTGATATATTCGGAGAGCGCCTAAAACAAGAAAGGGAGCCGAAGCCCCCTTTGTGGTGTTGTGTTGTGTGGATTAGCACCATCCATCAGAGTCGAGCATTGCGTCAATTCCGCCGAGGGTCAAGTTCCATACGAAAGCAGTTACAGTTGTTGTGTTTGCAAGTTGTGCGAGTGCTTTTAATGCTTGATCTTCGGCCAGTGCCTTTGCTTCTGCGAGGGTTTCTGATGTGAAAGTGATGATTGTTTTTTTGTCTTGATTTTCGATTTCTACTTTGAACATTTTATACTCCGTTGTTGTGTTGTTCTTGACTATACTTATATATTAAATCATTCTTTTCCATATGTCAACATATTTATACAACTTTATTTTATAAATAGTCAGTCAGTTAGACAGATCGCCTGCAACTATCGACACTATACACAGATAAAAAAAGAGATCCTCCGAAGGTGATACAGAGGATCTCAGGGGTTGACGAGTGCCGAGGGAGATTAGTTATTGATAAATCCGCGAATTGTTACGCGGTCATCGTTAGCCAAGTTAGCACCGAAAACGATACGCCCAACGCCGCCAGTACCAGCATTATCAATTTTATAATTGTCTTGTGCGTCTGGGGTGTCTTTGTATTCCATTACTAGACCGTTAACAGTTACGACAAAGAATTGTTTAAATTCAAGATCTACAACGCCAGCCATTTCAAAGGCAGCGGTTGATCCATTTGCATCAAACGACTGAAAGAATCCAGCAAAGTCAAGGTTCTCAGTTTTTACAGCGTCATCCGCAATCTTTGCGTTTGTTACACAGTCGGCGGCCAGTTGTGAAGTGCTTATTGTACCTGTTAGGCTAGAAGTTGGAAGATTTGTAGCATCTGCCAAATCAAACGCAGGAGTTGCATCAGAGGCACCCAAAGCCAAAGTAACGCCACCAAATGACACGCTAGAGTTAGCGAGTTTTGCATTCGCAATCGAGCCGGCCAATTGTGCGTTGGTGATAGTCCCTGAAAGGCTTGACGTTGGATAATTAGTTGCGTCTGAAAGATCAAATGCAGGCGTTGCATCTGATGCGCCTAGTGCAAGAGTTACGCCACCAAATGAAACGCTAGAGTTAGCGAGTTTTGCATTAGTTATCAAACTGTCCGCAATGTATGCCGCGCTATCAATAGCCCCATCTGCAATTTTTGCAGAAACAACGCAATCCGCTGCAAGTTGCGAAGCACCGATCCCCCCATCTTCAACAGAAAGACCGCCAGCGCCAAGGGCAAGCGTTCCGCCATCGAGTGCAATAATCAATGATCCACTATTGTTTTCAAGTCCGTTGCCAAGACTTAATTTATCGGCTCCAATACTACCAGCCAATTGAGCATTTGTAATCGTCCCGACTAGGCTAGAAGTTGGATAATTAGTAGCGTCAGATAAATTAAATGCAGGTGTTGCATCACTTGCACCTAATGCCACAGATACGCCACCTAATGACACGCTTGAATTGAGCAATTTGGCGTTCGCAATACTTCCGGCGAGCATTGCATTTGTAACGCCTCCATCCGCAATCTTTACGCCTGAAGCGCCAGCAGATAACGAAGAGCCATCCAAATCAATACTGATAGTTGATCCTGAGATGTCGATACCGTTGCCGCCTGTCAGTTGTCCAGCGCCAGTAAATTGCACAAAAGTAATTGCTGTAGTGCCGACAGTTACATCCCCATCATTGGTACATACGTAGCCCGTATCGCCGTTAACGGTTCCTTGTTGTACGAATACAGCAGAACCCGAAAACTCGCCCGCTGCATTCATATCAGCAGCACGCTCCCAAGCGCCAGCCTTACACAAATAGATACCATTTTGTGATCCGGTGCTTTGATTCTTAACAAGTACACGTTGATCCGCAGATATTGCAATTCCGTCAATCGTTTGTGTTCCTGAAAGGGTAATGTTTGCAGTTGTGGCAACTTTTACGCTTTCTTTCCAGTGCAATCCTTGCGAAACTGAATCCACATAGCCTTTTGATGCTGCGTGAGAATCTGCTGAAGGTGTAGCAACTTGTAAAACAGCACTTTGAAAATTAAATGTGCCTGATGAAAGATTAAGTTTGTTAACGTCAACCGCACTATTGGCAATCTGACGCCCGGTAATTTGAACAGCCATGTTTTTTATCCTCATGTATTATGTGTTTGAGTATTACTCGATTTTAATGTATACGCCTCGAAGACGTTTAACAGTTTTATAAATGGAAATTGATTGCCTAGGTTCTAAAAACGTGCTGTTTTATTTGCGTAACTAAGTCGCTAATTTGCTCTAATTTTTGCTCTAGTAGGCTCATTCGTTTATCTAGGTCGGAGATTTCTTTTACAATATCTTCTCTAATTTTGTCTTCTCTAGCCTGAAGGTCAGCGATTACTTTATCATAGCGCTGTCTTAGAGCGTCCTCGCGCTCTTCTGCACGTTGTTCCCTTGCGTCGCCTCGTTTTCTTTGTTCCATATATTGCCAGTATAAAAAGACGGCAAATGCAACATTTGGCCCGCCATTCATAATCACTTGCATTACTTCGTTTTCCATTATTCCCCCATCAATAGCGTGTAACTGAATCGATCGTAACCTGTGTGGCGTACTTGAAGTTTACACAGCGCAATAAAGTGTTCAAACTCATCAGGATCCTGAATGACTTGACAGCCTGCACTGTATTGATCTACTGACTGACTGGCTACTATTCTACTGGCTCTATGTATATTAATTCCAAAGTATCCGCATTCTTCATTTTGTCCGTAGTCGTGCACGTTATCGGCGTTTCTGTCTCTCCAAACACAAACCTCATTTCCACGCTGCACAAGCGCCTCATATTGTCCACGATGTAAGCCGAGCATATAGGCGCCGCGATACTGTCTATTGTGTATTAAGATCGCCGTGTTGCCGTTTCTTAGATAATACAGCCCCGCATCGGTTGTGCATTTATAGGCGTGCCATTGCCAACAGCCGCCCTCTAGATAGCACAAGTGTATCCAGTCATCGAACCGATCAACTTCTCCGTTTGGATTGCGCTCTCCTATTATATTCATATCATAGTCAATAGACTCGAATACAGTAAAGCCAGCCTCTTTTACACGCGTTAAAATGTGCGGATATGCATCGGGGGCCAAAGGGATTCTCATGACATAACGCCTATACTAAGATTTACATTGCTTTTCGCAGGATTCCAACGAACTCCGAGAATCATAGCCCTGCGGTTGCTGTACGTACCACCAAAGCCTGCTTGTCCTTCTCTTAGTCCATAAATATATATACTAGATATTTCAACAATATCGCCAGCAGTTAGTCGACAATGCTTTTCAGTTACTGTAAGATTTAATTCTTCGTATGGCTCTGCATCCCATCGACGCAATCGAGATAGATCGGTGGTCGCTTGTGTTGGCTGTATTGGACTATCCACACGGTACACAAGCCGCAGATCCCTCGATAGTTCTGTGCTTGTGGGTAGAATCGGAATACTGTTGCCGCTAGATGAAACATCTTGTACTAATCCTGTTGTGTTGTTGAATGTTCGTATTGTGCTTTTGCTGTATACGGCTGATTGTGTTGGGCTGTATAATGTATGCGAATCAATGCTGATTATATCTCGATCAGTAATGTGATCTTTAACCGTAAACCAATTCGCTTTATTTGGATTTTGGCAAACTCTCCAACTTAGTTGATTTTGATCCCATACGGGCCACATCCCCATATTTAAAACAGCGTTTAAAAAGTTTGTGATGTTGCCAGGTTCCTCGATTATTATTTCTATTTCATGAGTGCCGCTAGAAGTGGCCCAGGCTACATTGTAATATTTATTGAGACTTTGCAGATTAAAAAGATTGGGATTGAACTTAACACCCAAAGCCCATGATGCAGGGTAGTCATCAAAAGCGCCTTGTGTGCCGTCGCCTGTACTCATGACAAGGCGAGCAAATACATAATCTGGACGGCCTCGAAGCCTTGCCAGGCTTGTAACTACATCATTAATAGCGAGAACTGTTATTGATCCTGTGCTTGGATATTTACCTGTTGCTGCAATTGTTAAATATCCAGCCGTGCCGCTTGTGGAGGTTTTGCTGCTCCATGTATAATAATCAATTCCGCCTGTACTCAAATGTTCAATTTTAATTATGCCGTTTTGACCTGTTTCTTTTTCAAAGATCGTAATATCATCAACATAAAGATTTGCACTACTTGACATGTTAAAGTTTTGGGTAACTTTTGCGGTTTTGCCTGCATAATGCCAAAACTGCGATTCTGTTGCGTTGCTCGTTAGTCGTGTTTGCATCAGTGTCAAAAAGTCAGCAAACTCCAAACGCCAAACACCACGCCCGCCCGTTATGCCTCTTAGTTGTCCAATACAAACACGATTGCGCAATCCGTTTCTGATCATGTGTAATTCAGCCACTGCGCCACGCCTAGGAAAATCCATCAATGGACGCAAATCGCCCGCTACTGTAACAGTAAATCCGCCAAAGTTTACGGACCATCTTTGCGGCGTAATTTGTACGCTGTCAATAGTAACATCTGCATTGGCTAGTGCGATCTCTGTGCTCATGCTAATTTGATCAGCGTTAGGGCTTAAATTGTAATCCTTGCTAGATGCTAAGAACTTCAGTACATAGGATATAACTTTAGCCGGTTTATCTAGGCTGTCAGTAAATGATTGAGTCCATGCCATATTAACCGCCAAACGGAGGAGTAAATCCTGCGCCGCCAAATGTTGGGGCTAATGTATCCCTTATATCTGTAAGCGTTGACGCTCTGCCCATGCCATCTAGAGAAATGCCTGCCCCTTGTAACCCTCCTGAAGTTGACGAGGCAAGAGATCGCCCAATTGAAACGCCTGATTCGCTTACTGTGTCAGGGTGTGCAGCGTATAACGTAGCATAGTCTACAACTAGACGTATTGAAAGCGAGAATAGCCTGCCGCCTTCGTTTGTTATAATGCTTTGCCCGATGTCGCTTTGTGGACGTTTGAGCACTGGATAGAAGCGATAATGACGCATGAAAGCAGGCTGATCATATTGAAAGCGTACAGGATTCACAGTGTCAATATCTCCGCCTTGCGCTGTTACATTGCTAACAGTCTGCATTTTTACAATTTCTTGTATCATTGATGGGCTGCTTGTTTCTATTGTGCAATAATCACCAACGGCAGGGATTGCGCTTGTGCCTGTAAAGTTTTGAAATGGATTAGAATACAATTGAATCTTGCTTGTGTTGTTGTTCAATGTGCCACGTATTGGAAAACAGAAGGCTTTTGCGTCATCGGCAGCAAATGAAACAGAATAACCGCGATCAAGATGATTTTGCAGCGCGTAAAACTGTATTGCTAAATCCTCGCCTCCAATCATGCGATCCCGTTGTATAGTTACAATTTCTTGTGTACGCCCAACAGATCTTTGTATTGAGCCAGTCAGAGAAACAGCATCAACAGCATCAAATGATACATCGCTGTACATTTCTCCCAGTGCTTCGCCAATGTCAATCGTTACAAGCGTCGCCCCATTTAATGCACCAAATGGCTCAGGTGTAAAATAGAATTTTGCGTTTCCCATTATCTCCCCCCGAAAAGACTGCTCGACGATGTGCCGAATTGATTATTGAATCTGATCTCTATCTCTCTGACAAGTGCATCAACAGCATTGCGATCTACAACGGCGCTATTAATGTTGATCGTCATGCCGCCGCCTGTGGTGTTGTTCAGTTGGCGATCTACTTGCTGCGGGCGTTGTCCACTTTGCGGCACAACAAACTCCCCACGGTGAAGCGTAGCGAGGCCGTCCTGCATCCCTGTGAATCTGATTCCACCCTGCGCACTGGGTACGAATCGACCGCCGCCCATAAAAGTCTGTTGATCAGGATCAAAGAAACGCCCAATTGCATCTCTTATGCCTAAGTTTGGTCTATTACCATCAGGATCTCGATCTCTGAAAGAGAAGGCGCTTGCAAAAGCATCTTTGATGATTTGGAAAAGATTGCGCCCAAAGAGCAAGATCCCATCATAAAACGCTTCAAGAATTCCAACGGCTAGCAGTGGGATAAGTTGTAAAAATATTTCAGGTAAAAATGAAATACCCAATCGTATCGCCTCAACTTGCGCCTTGATTTGCGCTTGCTTTTCTTCAGGTGTTGTACTGCCTATGTCTTGCAATACTCCAACAAGTGCGCCAGCAAGTGGATTAATCAAACTGACAATAGAAGCAGCGTCAAGACTTGCAAGGGTTGCAAATTTAGAAATCCCGCCTTGTAATTGATTTATTCGGTCTCTTTTTGCCGCTTCTTCTGCTTTGTTCTTTGCTACCTCTCTAGCCTCTGCGAGTCGTTCTTCCGCCTGAATTAATAATCCTTGAGCCTTTGTCGATCCTAGCCCAGCAATTTGTAAATCCAATATTGCATTTTCTAACTTACTAACTGTTTCTTGTGCTGCAAGTATTTCACTGCTAACTCCTGAAAACTTTACGCCTATATCGTCAATGAGTTGTAAAGCATCAGGCACCGCTTTATTTAAATCCAAGAATAGGGCGGCGGATTTGTCTGCGGCTTTACCTGCCCCGTCAATCGCCTCCGTAAGATCTTCTACTGGCAAAGTTGCCCTTTTTGAACTAAATTCAAGACCTCCGAGTATTTTTTGAATTAACTCCTCGACTCTTTCACCTGCGGACACTGCATTTTCACTGCTTGTTTTAACACTTGTAGCCATTTCTTCAAGTGCAAGGCCTGCTTTATTTGTAGCCATTCCGACATTTTCTATTTTTGCAAACGTCTCATCCGATATAGCCCCGATTTGATTTAAAATAAATAAAGGTGTAGTTAATTTCATCACCATAAAAGACACGGCTTCGGCTATAAAGTTTTCTAATCCGCTAAACATTGAAACAAAAAGATCTATTACACTGCGGCCAACTTCAACCATTGCATTTGAAAATTCATTAATTGTTTCTTTGTTATCTGTTAAAAGAACTTGTAATCCGGCAACTAATTTCAAGGTTCGCAATAGGAATTTATTAAAGAATCCAACACCGCCAACAGCCTCAACAAATGCCTGTTTTGTACCATCTACTACAACACTTAACGCAGCAAGCAATTCTTGAAATTGCCCAGCGGCGGCGCTGGCTTCAGGTCCAGTTTTTACCCCAAATTCTTCAGATAATGCTAAAAAGTTTTCGAAATTACTAGTTTTCCCAAACGCTTGTAGCAATTGCCCGGCGTTTCTTCCTAGTAGCAAAAAGGCCGTTGTAGTCCTTTCGGTGTCGTTTTCTATTTGTTGCAATGACGAAATTGTTTCTCGGAGAATCTGATCGCTTGATTTCATTTCTCCGCTTGTGCTTCGTAACTCAATACCAAGTTTTGCAGCGGCTTCGCTTGCTCTGCCCGTGCCCGCTTCAAGATCTGCCATAAGTCGAGGGAATCTTTTAATAAACGCCGATGCAGATTCTGCGCTTTGTCCGGATCCTTCAAATGCTACTCTTACAGCCTGGATGCTTTGAGCACTTAAAGCGCTTTGTGCACTTAAATCATTTAAATCATTTACAGAATCTACAACGTGCCTAGTAAAATCAAACGCTGCTTTCCCTGCGGCCACATACGCCGCGGATAATGCGCCAACTGTAGCAACGGCACCAATTGCAACAGCGCCAAATTTGCCAATTGATTTAGCAGAATTTGCAACACTAGTTTGTAAACTTACAAATCCGCCAGTTGTTTTTTTACTTTGATCGCCTGCTTTTTTTAGGCTTCTAGTAGCATCTTTAGATTCATCATCAACTTTATCTAGGCTCTTACTAAGTTGATTGGCTTCTTTTGCTGTTCCATCCAGCCCTTTTTGTGCAGCCTTAGAATCTACTTTTAACACATATTGAACAACTGTATCGCTTGCCATCGTTTTACCTCTGCTATGCGCCTATAATAGCCGATTATAACTAGACTAGCACAGAAGAGATTTTCACCCTATTATATCAATAAGATCAGTTAGTGAGATAGTCGGCTGTACGCCTGTCTTTTTGTATCGCTTTAATAGGCGATTCATGCGGCTTCCTCTGTGCTTTATGCACTTTAAGCAGATCATTAAATCGAACCAATCAAGTTTTGCTATTTCACTGGGTAGCGTGCCATACATGCGCGCAATAATGTCAATGATATGAAAATACTCCTCACTATCTGCGAAAGGTTTGCAGTCGTTTAACTGCTTCTCCTTGTCCTTTGAGTGCTTTGTCAATTATAGCGGCTCGATCTTCTTTTGAAAGCATCCCAATCCATAACATATTACGCTCAGCGTTCTGCTCTTGCTGTGTCAATACGATTTGAATGCGCTCCCATTTTTCATCTTCGCCTACTCTTTTGGCTTCTGAGACACATTGAGCGATAATGTGATCTTGACTCTGTGCAATTTTTTCTATTTG
>CESK01009318.1_pt1 | contig 25424 bp, 34 predicted proteins | sample 531091 | NCBI WGS metagenome assembly CESK01 (sample SAMEA2621271, study PRJEB7988) | marine metagenome | biome: marine biome (ENVO:00000447); feature: surface water layer (ENVO:00002042); material: "saline water (ENVO:00002010), including plankton (ENVO:xxxxxxxx)" | depth 5 m
TCAATCTTTTGTTCATACAAATCTAAAATAATTTGATTGTCTTTCATTATTTCATCTTTTGATTTTTTCTTAACTGTTTCATTGTTTTTTGTACCCATGTTTTGCTAAATCCAATCTTTTCAACTAAATGTTTTTCTGCTTTTTTATTTAATTCTTCGCAAAAATCGTTATGTTCTTTTTTTAATTTTTCAATATAGCTGCTACCCTGGTTTTTTACCACGACAGGATAACAGCTGTATGTTTTTTAACCAAAATTAAAATCCACATCATCATCTTCATTGGATTGTTTTTTTGGTGCTGGTCTATTTTTTTTGAAACCAACAGATTTTGTGTATCCAGATTCAAAATCTGCAATAGAAACTTGCAATACAGACTTTGCATTTTTGTTCTGTGTTGCCCAAACATTAAGATGCACTTTTGTACCAGCTTTAAATGTAACATCTTCTTTAATAGTAAATCCACTTTTTTCTTTATCATCAACAAATGTAAGCGATTCACCAAGAGGATATTTTTTTCCAGCACCTATATGTCTGTCCAAAACTTCTTTTAATTCTTTACCTGGATAAAGATATAAATTAAATTCTGTCATTTAATTCCTTTCTTTTTTTCTTTCAATATCTGTACAATTTCTTTTTTTGCTTCCCTATCTAAGTCATCGTACCACTCACTAAAAGGTTTTTTGCGCTCCTCAACACCAGCATCATCGGAAGCTTTGTCAATCTCGGCAGAGAAATGCTGTACTTGTTCAGCAAGTGACATAGACTTCCAATTAGCTGGTAACGAAGAAGTATAAGAGCTTTTACTATCAGACTTATTCTTTTTAGTAGATACTTCTTCTTCTTCAGCTGTTGCTTCCTCCTCAGCTGAAAACTTATCTTCGTAAAAATCACCATGTAATCCAGCAAGTTTAAGTATAGCTCTACCAACTGCCCTTTTTTCTGCCATAGCCACAGGATATTTATTAAATGTGTTATGTGGTGATGATTCTCCGTAAGTAATTACTTTTTTCTTATCAGTTTGTGCTTCGCACTTAACAACTGCTATCCTTTTTTCTGTGTTAATTTCTATAATATCTAACTTGTCTATGTAAACTTTTGCCTGTCTACCTATTTCTTCAACATACTTGTATTTTAATACCCATGTACCTTGACAATCCCAAACAGTATCTTTTTTATCAACATTAAATTTATATTTATCTAACAGCTCTAATAATTGTTGGTCTGGTTTTTTTGCCATTATTTTTGTAACTCCAATGTAATTTTGTTAATTAATTTTTTCTGCAATTTTGTATATTTTGGCTGTTTACTTGCCCTTTTTTTACATTCTAATTTAGTTTTTTCTTCCCTGTCCATGTTTAACCATTGTTGTTTTGTACAAATAATTTTTTTGTAACTTATAAAATTTATATCCATATGTTTTCAATCTCCTGTTTTTCTTGTGTAGTAAAACTGTTCCAGTAAAACCCATTACGAAAGTCTAGCTGCACAAACCTGGTTACATCCTTTTTTGTTTTGGCGTTTTGTAATAAATTTTGTCTAACCATCTGTGTTTTTCTTGCTGTTTCAACAAGTGCATCCAGATATTCTTTTCTTAATTCATCACAATTATCTTTTGTAAAAATAATATAACCAGGGCCATCTTTTACATTGTTGCCTGTAACATAAACAATCATTGGCTCTTTGTTTGTTGCTTTCCAATAAAAAGATAACTGTAATAAATGATCATGCATTGGTTTTTTTGGTAAACTATTTGATGCAAATAACATTTGTTTAGTTTTTGCAGATTTACCATTACGCCTAAACCATATTGTTTTAAATTCTATTACATGTGTTTTTGTTTGTATGTCTGTCTTGCCTACAGTAACAATATCAATACCTGGATATTGCCATTCAACATTATCTTCTGATGTAAGATCTTTGTGTTTTTCAATTCCAAAATCTTTAAGACTTTGTATAGATCTTCTTATAGCTATTGGTGTTCTTTTTGTAACTTCTGCATAATGTTCCAGGTCATCACCAGAAAACATAATTTTTTTTTCATCTAAATATTCATCAGCTGTAAGTATAGATTCTTCTATTGTTTTGTTTTCAAATAAATATGCGCCTAATCCATGTGCATATATTGTAACTTCTTCTTCTGTTGTTGGGTGTATAAAAGTTCTGTTTTTATCTCCTTGCACAGCATTACCACCAATCATGTTAGGTGATTTAGGTCTGCTGTTTCTATATTTACGATCATTTAAAACGTAATGCCATATCCAATGGTCCATAGGTTTTGTAAATTGTGCTGGTGAGCTATGTTCCAGGCCATATTTTAGGTAATATTCTGGTATTACGCTATCCATCTAAACCTAATAGCATCTTGCCCTAAATATCGTCAAATGTTTTTTATACTTGTGAAACTATTTGTATAATGCTAGTTGCATTTAGCTTATGAATCTAAAAGATTGGTCAAAACAAAATGGTATTAAAACATTGTACGATTTGGCTGTACATTTAGGTGTTGATGGTACGAAAAACCCAGCTAGATTAGTTCATACCTGGATAAAAGGTATATCTATTCCTAGTAAAAAAAATATGCAAAAAATCATGGAAGCTACTGATGGTCAAGTCACGCCAAACGATTTCTATACCAAATAAGATAAAAGTTGGATCTACGGACATATTTGTCCGTTTGTATGATAATCTTGTTAACATAGCAAATGATGAGGGTAGCTATGATGAAACAAAACAAACAATTTTGATAGATAAAGAAATTGCAGAAAGAAATAATTCTTACAGTGTTTTAGTTGTAATGCATGAAGTAAGCCATGTTGTTTATAATCAGCATTTATTAAAAGAAGCAACAGAAGAAGTTGTTGTAAATGCTTTTAGTCATAGTTTTACAGGTATATTAAAAGAAAACCCACAGCTGTTAGATTGGATAAACAAATGCCTCAAATAAGTTTTACAGATGACGAAATTATTAAACTTAAATTTTTAATTGGTATTATAAACCCTGGTACAAAAGAAAAATATAAAATTATTACATTAAAAAAAATATTAACATGTGTGAGTGTTGCTCACAATATATCTGTAGAGGATTTATTAGGCAAAAAAAGAACACAGCAATATGTCATGGCCAGGATAGATTTCTGTCACTTAGCAAATAAGTATATTACCACAAACAAAACTAAAATAGCCAAGTCAATTAATAGAGGCCATAACTATGTTGTCGGCAACCTGTTAAAAAAAACTCCATCAAAACACATAACAAAAATACAAAAAATATTATTCTAATGTTGTTAGATAAATGGAAATTACTTGGTGTTGTAATGAGTAATCGTAAAGTACAACCATCAGCTGAAAGAGTTATGTATGCTTTGTTAAATCGTGAAAATAGCAAGACAAAAGCTCTTTTTCCTAGCCATGAACGACTAGCTCTTGATATAAACATGCATGTTAGATCTGTTCGTAGAGGGTTACAGGATCTTATTGATGAAGAATATATTATTAAATTAAGTAAAGGTGGTCCAGGTGTTGCTACTAATTATAAAATTAATTACGATAAATTGACAAAGTTGTCCAAAACACAGGACAAGGATGTCCAAAATATAGGGCCAAAAAAGGCCGACCAATCCATTAATAAATCCATTAATGAATCCAGAGTAAAAAAATTAATTAGTAAAGTTGTTTTAGGAACTAATCCAAATGTCAAAGCATATAAGGAGGGTAACAAACTAGCTTATAATGATCCTAAAAATGTTGCACAAAGAATATATAAAAAAACCAATAGTATTGAACAATCTGAAGCATATTTAACAATGAAAAATAGTACGAACTGGGATGACAAAGTAAGAGCTGATGAATTTGCCAAACATCTTGGATGCCTGAAATAACAGTAGATCACATAGAAAAACTTTTTGAAGAAGCAGCTGTAACTGATCGCAGACTACCAGCACCATTTAAAAAACAAAGACTAACAATGCCCTGGCAAGAAACCAGGCAAGAGAAAATGTACAAATATTCTTATAACAATATTCAGTATTTTATTCGGCCAAATAGTCTTGATATTAGTCGGTGGTGGATAGCAAGTATTTTGTTGGGTAGAATAGTTGAGGATCTAGAAGTTAAAAGAATAATTTGGTTAAAAGCTAAGAAATTTCCGTATGCTCAGATTGGGCGTTTTGTCGGTAAAGATAGGCGTAAAGTTAAGTCAATTTACCAAGATGAAATAATGTTTATTCGGTTATGGCTGCAACTAAACCAACACCACAAAAAAATAAGTGACATGATTGACAAAATTGTGCTAAAAAAATGATATAATAACGCTATTAGTCGGATTTTTTTAATATATTATATTCTTTACAAACTAATAAAAATTTTTTTAAATATCTAGGTGGCTTTGTAGATCCATTCACCCAGCGTGATATAATATTTCTGTCGTTTGTTGTTGCTGTATCCCATAGCAATTTACACAAATCGCCCTGGCTCATCTTGTTTTTATTTAAAAATGTTTTTAATTCGTTTGATTGCATAAAATAGATCTAATATATTATATTATAAAAAAATAAACCCCCTAAATAGAGGGTTTAATTATCGTAAGTAATTTATTTTCGTAAAAATCTGGTAGTTTCATCAAATGATAAGCGATGATAACCCCATTTTTTAGGCCTGTTTAATATTTCTGTATAATTTATATTTATACTTTTATTTTTTATAAAATGCAAAATCGCATAAACATCTAAACGAATTTGTTTGTCTGTATCTTTGCATTTTAATGTTATGTTTCTACCATCGTTAGAAGTAAAAACTGTACTATTTTCAAAGTTAGTCATTTTTTTAAGCTCCTTTTAATAATGGTAAAATAATGATTAACGCTATTAATTGAATTGAACAAACGATCAACAATACCCTTTGTTCACTATCTGCTTTTTTAATATCTTCGATAATAAGATCTATAAATTTAAGCATTATAGCCACCTTTGTTTTAAGGCGTATCCATCATTATATAAAATACTAGATAATGTATAAACAGCATGAAAACCCATATCCATGCCACAACCACCGACTACAAGGCCATCTTTGTTTTTATTCAAACGAAAACCTGTAGCAAGTGAAGCCATATAAGACCAATTAAGAGGCGTGACAGTGTTATCATCATTAACGCTTAATTGTCTTATTCCTATGTGCCTGGTCATGCCAGACTGTGAGACATGATACAACTGTGTAAAAACTGTATCACCTTTTTTAAATACTTCTTTTAGTCTTTGTATTGCGTAGTCTTTATCGTACACAATACGATCAACCAAAAAAGGATTTTGATTTTTTATTTTAGTTTGCATTTTAAATAAGCTCCTTTTTTAAAATGATTTTTAGCAACCTTGATCGTAAAATCTTCGGTCCAATCAGCTGGATAATTTACACCAGCTGCGCTAGGTAATTTTTTACCATCTATAAAAACTCTACGACCTAAAAAAGAGACTAAACCACTAATTTTATGGCCGTAAACATTTATAATTGTTATAGTCATAATATACCCCCTGTATAATATAAAATATTATATATACTAAAATATTATATAAAGAAAATAAAATATGACAGGTAGACCAAAAAAAAAGATACAGTGCCAGGCAAGAAGAAAATATGATGGTCAACAGTGCCAGGCAAAAGGAATATTGACAAAAAAAGGTAGTTATATTTGCCGATTGCATGGAGGAAAAAGCACAGGGCCAAAAACAATAAATGGCAAAATAAAAAGTTTGATGAAGTTAAAACAATTTAAGGATAAAACATATGAAGAAATCGCAGAATATATTAAAAAAAATACACGAACAACTACAGCTGGGCCATTCATTGACAAGCATTTGTAGAGCCAAAGATATGCCAAACGTAAGCACTGTTTACGCCTGGATGAATGAAGATCCGGAGTTAAAAAAATTAATATTAGAAAATAGAAGAATAGGCGCTATGACCTGGCTTGATAAAATGCAAGATCTATTAGAATCTGATGTTGAGCCACAACAGGTCCAATGGGCCAGGGAAAAGTTACACCATGCCAGGTGGATGGCTTCAAAACTTGTGAGTGTATTCAATGACAAGATTGTCCAGGAGAATATAGGAGAGCCACAAATAAAAATTGTGTGGGATGATGGCTATTCGGAGCATAAAGCCGATGACCTCGCACACACGTTAAGAAGTACGGACAAGGTTGACGATACAAAACATAACAAACCGAATGACAAAAGCAAAATAAATTAATAAATATTTGTATGTTTGTACTGTCCTGGTAACAGTACAATATTATAAATACGATTATAAATACTTATTTTTGTATATATGTTTTGCGTATAGCAACCATTTTGTAGTGCCAGGATTGTATATTATGATGGGAGAAAAAGATACTCACGAACACATAGCCATGATTATGTGCGATGAAAAAACTAACAAAGTTATTATAGAAATAGATCGTTTCGATAACAAAGAGGATGCATTGAGTTTTGCAAAATTTATAGTGGCTGCCCTTGATTTAAAGTTGGTAGGCCCAAAAAGTATTGGAGAAACAGAACATTGAAGATTATAAAAATACCATATACGCCTAGACCACAACAGCGTATGCTACATGAAAAGCTGTCAAAATACAGATTTTCAGTAATCGTAATGCACAGAAGAGCAGGTAAAACTGTCTGGGCCATCAATCATCTTATAAAACTTGCCTTAACAAGTGGTAAAAAGAACTTTAGAGGTGCTTTTTTTAGCCCTACAAGGGTACAAAGTAAGTTAATAGGGTGGGATTACCTAAAAGAGTTTTCTAGGGTAATACCAGGCATGAAATACAACGAAACAGAATTACGAGCAGACTTCCCAAATGGTGCAAGAATAACCTTGTTTGGAGCAGAAAATCCAGATGCCAGTCGTGGACAATTTTTTGACCAAGTAGTTTGTGATGAATACGCACAGATGGATGCAAGAATGTTTGCAGAAATCATAAGACCAGCTATTGCAGATCGTCTAGGATCATGTACGTTTATTGGTACACCAGCTGGTATGGGAAATAATTTTTATGATTTATTTGAAGAAGCAAAATCATTACCAGATTGGTATACTTGTGTATTTAAAGCAAGTGAAACAGGATTAGTAGCACCAGAAGAACTAGAATCAGCTAGAAAACTGATGACAGAAGATCAATATGCACAAGAATTTGAGTGTTCCTGGACAGCAAATATATCTGGATCTATCTACGGAAAAATAATACAAAAAATGGAAGATGATAATCAAATATCAAACTTTCCATATGATCCTGGATACCCTGTTGATTGCTATTTTGATCTTGGCATAAGTGATAAAACTGTAATTTTGTTTACACAACAGATTGGTCGTGCCTTAATTGTCATAAATTGTTACGCAGATAGCAATAAAAGTCTTGACTACTACGCCAACTTTATACGAAAAACAGATTATAATATCCGTAATTATGTCTTTCCACATGATATAGAACAAAGAGAGCTTTCTACAGGACATAGTAGAAAAGAATACGCTTATTCTATGGGTATGTCGCCAATAAAAGTTTGTCCAAAATTGTCACTAGAAGATGGTATACATGCTGGTCAAATATTACTTGCAAAAACTTATATTGATAGACAAAAGTGTAAAGAATTTTTAGACGCTATGAAATGGTATCATAGAAAATGGATAGATAAATCAAGAATTTTCTCTAAACCTGTGCATGATCACAGTAGTCATTATGCTGACGCTTGGAGAACTTGTGCAGTTGCAATACAAGAACTAGATTTTAATGAAAATAAAAAGCTAAATAAGTTTGCAATAGGCACAAACTATAACCCACTGGGAGAAAGGATGTAATATGGGATTTTTAAGACCGAAAGCACCAGTAATGCCTGTCTTACCAGCTGCTCCAAAGCCACCTGTTGCTATAACAGAGGATTTACCAGCTGATACAAAAAAAGACATTATAGATAAAATTAAAAAAAAATCTTCTGGGTATACTGATACTATTTTAACAAGTATGCAAGGTGACGAAACTGAAGCTGATACAAAAAAGAAAACTTTATTAGGAGCATAAATGGGAGCTAGTACAGGCAGAAGTAACAACAGATCTAACAATAACAACAACAATAATAATAACAATAACAACAATGTTAGTCCTGAAGTTAAAAAAGCAAAAAAAGTTGTAAAAGAAGCTCTAGGTATAACTGCTACGAGAGGTGGTTATATTGCAAGTAAAGCACAAAACCCTATTAGGTATGGTGGTGAAGCAAGTAAAATTACAAATGAATATTTAGTTTCTATTGGTGAAGCAAAAAGGACAGGTGGTGGAGGTTACATGCTTACATCAAAAGGGTATGAAATCAAATATGGATCATATACTCCTGGTGCTGTTCAAGATCCAGGTGCTATGGGATCTGGTGATCCTGGAGGTGTTATGTCATCTGTGCCTATATCAAAAAAAATGTTAGAAGAACAAAATAGAATAAAGTCGATAGCATTGGCTGGTGCATCTGTAATAAATCCTACAGCTAGTATTGTAAATACACCACTTCGTATGGCTGCAAATACAGCTAGTGTTGATGCAAATAATCCACAAGCAGCTGTTGATGAGTATTCAAGAATGTTTAGTGCAAAACAAAGAGGTCAACCATTTACAAGCAATAGAAATAATTTAGGTATGTTAAATCTTACAAAAAATAACAAACAAAAAGATCAGTTAGGACAATAAATGAATATAAGCGAATTACAAAATCAATATTCACAGTTAAAAAACAAAAGACAAAACTGGGAAAGTCATTGGCAAGAAATAGCTGACTTTGTTTTACCAAGAAAAGCTGATGTAAATATTGACAGAACAGAGGGCGATAAAAGAACAAATAGAATATTTGATGGTACTGCCCTACATGCTTCTGAATTACTATCATCATCACTACATGGTATGCTTACAAATGCAGCTACTCCTTGGTTTAGTATGCGTTTTAAAGACGATAATCTTGCATTAGATGAAGAAAGTAGAGAGTGGTTAGAAGCAAGTACAAGACAAATGTATATTGCTCTTAACAGATCTAATTTTCAACAAGAAATACATGAGTTGTATGTAGATTTAGTAGTTTTTGGCACAGCATGTATGATGATTGAAGAAGATGATGAAAAACTTATAAGATTTTCTACAAGACACATAAAAGAAATATACATAGCAGAAAATGACAAAGGTTTTGTAGACACAATACATAGATCTTTCAAAATGTCTGCAAGATCTGCTGTTAAAAGATTTGGTGATGCAGTAGGTAAAAGAATTTTTGCTATAGCAGAAGAAAATCCTTACGATGAAATAGAATTACATCATTGTGTAAAACCAAATGACCAATTTAATCCGTACAAAATGGATAACAAATCAATGGCATTTGTATCAATTTATTACGATAACGAAGATGGACACATAATCAGTATTTCTGGTTTTGAGGAGTTTCCATTTGTCATACCAAGATGGCTAAAGTCATCTGCTGAAAGCTGGGGTAGATCACCATCTATGATTGCTTTGCCAGATATAAAAATGCTTAACAGAATGGCAGAAACAACAATCAAAGCAGCACAAAAAATGGTAGATCCACCTTTGCTTGTACCAGATGATAGTTTTGTTTTACCTGTAAGAACACAGCCAGGGGGTTTAAATTATTACAGATCTGGCAGTAGAGATAGAATCGAGCCATTAAACATAGGTGCAAACACACCTGTTGGTATAAATTTAGAAGAACAAAGAAGAGGTGCTATACGCCAGGCATATTATGTTGATCAGTTTCTTATGCAACAAGATGTGCGTATGACAGCAACAGAAGTTATGCAACGTAATGAAGAAAAAATGCGTTTGTTAGCTCCTGTTTTGGGTAGGATGCAATCTGAAATGCTACAACCACTTATAACAAGATGTTTCAATATATTACTGCGTAAAAAAATGTTACCTGTACCACCAGAAAGTCTACAAGGACAAACAATAGACATAGAATATGTTTCTCCATTAGCTAGATCACAAAGAACAGGTGAAATACAAGCTATTTTACGATCATTAGAAATTATTGCACCACTTGGTCAATCAATGCCTGTTATGGATTACATTGATTCAGATAAACTTGTACAACATATAACTGATATTTTAGGTGTGCCTAAAAAAGTTTTACGTTCTGGACAAGAAGTGGAACAAATTAGAGCAGAAAAAGCACAAGCGATGCAAGAACAAGCTGAAATACAACAAGCACAGCAACTTGCAGAAGCTGGAGGTAAGGCAGCACCTTTGTTAAAAGCATTAAATGAGTAAAAAACAAGAAGATATAATAAAAGAAATTAAACAAGCATATATGATAACCTTTTCCTCTAAAGAGGGTAAGATTGTACTAGAGGATTTAGAAAAAAGAACTGGTGTACACAACACTACTTTTGACAAAGATCCTTATGTCAGTGCTAATTTAGAGGGTATGAGAGCTGTAACTTTATTTATTAAACAAATGTTAGAGGAGAAAAAATGACAGAAGAACAGGCAACTGTTGTAGATCAACAGTCTGAACAAACTGCAACAGAAACTCAAACTGATACACAACCACAAAGTTTTGTATCAAGTTTACCAGAAGATTTACAAGGTGAAGCATCCTTACAAAGTTTCCAGGATGTAGGACAACTTGCAAAAAGCTATGTACATTCACAAAGAATGATTGGCCAAGACAAAATTGCTATACCAGGTAAAAATGCAACAGAAGAAGATTGGAAACAAGTTTATCAAAAACTTGGTGTGCCAGAATCTGCTGATAAGTATGATGTAAAATATACTGTGCAAGAGGGTGCAAGTGATCAACCTGTAAAAGATTTTTTAGGTCATGCACATAAGATGGGTTTATTACCACATCAAGCACAAGGTATTTTAGATTATTATACGCAACTAGAAACAACTGGTAGAGAAGAAATAAATAAACAAAATGCATTGAGCTTACAAAACTCACAAGAACAATTAAGAAAAGATTTTGGTTTAGCTTACGACAAAGAAGTTGGTAAAGCTAACACAATGTTTAATAAATTTTTTCAAAATGAATTAAAAGATGTTACTCTTGCAGATGGAAGTAATATTTTAAATCATCCAGGTTTTGTAAAATCATTGGCAAAACTATCAAATAGTTTTACAGAAGATAATATTAGTGGTGGACAAGATGAGGGTGGTGCTATGACACCAGATCAAGCAGAAAAAGAAATAAATAAAATTCTTGCTGATCCAAATGGGCCATACTGGAACAAAAAACATCCAAATCACGAATCTGCTGTAAAAGAGGTTTTTCAACTTCAGAATATGAAGTTGGGAATAGAATCCGAATAAGCTTCACGCCTCGGTTGACAATCTGAAAGAAGATAGACTATCAGTCTTTAAATGAAGATAGATCCCTCATGTGAGGACAAATCAATCAAGCATTAACAAAACTTAACTTATAGGAGATTAGTATGTCTAATCAAATTACTACAGCATTTGTAGAACAGTATAGTCGTAATGTGACTATGCTTTCTCAACAAATGGGATCAAAGTTGAGGGATACAGTTGACCAGGAGTCTATTGTTGGAAAAAATGCTTTCTTTGAACAAATCGGTGTAACAGCTGCTCAAAAGAAACTATCCAGACATTCAGATACTCCACAACTTGATACACCTCACGACAGGCGTAGAGTAAGTATGGATGACTATGAGTGGGCTGATTTAATTGACGATGTTGATAAAATCCGTATGCTTATTGATCCAACAAGCTCTTATGCAAAAGCAGCAGCAGCTGCTATGGGTAGAAGTATGGATGATGTAATTATTACAGCATTTAATGCATCTGCTGACACAGGGGTTACAGGTGGTACATCTGTAGCGTTACCAAGCACATCTAAATTTGCTACGTCAAACCAATCAGATGGTTTAACTTTAGCTAAATTAAGAGAAGCAAAGAAATTTTTTGACACAAATGATGTTGATCCATCTTTACAGAGATACATCGTATGTGGCGCACAACAAATTTCTGATTTGTTAGGTGACAGCACAGTTACTTCTGCTGACTTCAACACTGTACGAGCTTTAGTACAAGGCGAAATTGATACTTTCCTTGGTTTTAAATTTGTAACATCAAACAGATTACCTTTTGATGCATCAAATACTGATGATAGATTATGTTTTGCTTACACTGAAGATGCAATTAAACTTGCTATTGGTAAAGATGTTCAAGCTAAAATTAGCGAAAGAGCAGATAAATCTTATAGTACACAAGTTTATTACTGCATGAGCATTGGTGCAACTCGTATGGAAGAAAAAAAGGTATTCCAAATACCTTGTAACGAGTAATAGGAGATAGAAAATGGCAAGTGTAAAAGGCGTAAATATTACAAATCTTGATTCTACTCCTAGCGTAAAAGCAAGTAGCGAACAAGTAGGTGGCAAAATCAGAGTGTTTCACGACACTTTTGAAGCGTCATCTTTAGCTAGTGGTAGTGATATTACTATGGCAAGACTTCCAGCTTTCGCAACAATACATGATGTTGTTGTAAAGTGTGATGCTTTAGGTGGATCTGTAACTTTAAAAGTTGGAGATTCTGGTGATGACGATAGATATATCGGTGTTACAGGCACATGGAATGTTGCTGGACAGAGCCAAAGCATGTTAGCTGGATCGTCAACAGGCGCACCAATAGCTGCTATGACTGGTATAGCTCATAGAACTACTGCAACAACTGATATATTAATCACAACTGGTGGTGCTAGTGCAACTGGTACTATCGCAATGTGGGTATATTATTCAGTAGAATAATTAACATAGGGGGGTTTTTACCCCCCTTTTTAACAGGAGAAAAATTATGGCAAAAAAAGGATTATATTACAACATAAACCAACGTAAGAAAAAAGGTATATCAAGACCAAAGAGCAAATCAACAATCACACCAAAAGCATATGCGAATATGAAAGCTGGTTTTCCTAAAAAGAAAAAGAGAGGTTAATTATGCCAGGAAAAATGATGAAAAAGAAAATGATGAAAAAAGGTGATTTGAATAAGGATGGCAAAATGAGTGGCTACGAAAAGAAAAGATCGGCAGCTATTCAAAAAGCTATGAAAAAAAGAAAAAAGTAAATGGTCGCAAAGCGATTTCAAAATAAAACTGGTGGTTTGAATGAAGCTGGTAGAAAAAAATTTGGAGTTAAAAGGCCATTATCAAAGGGAAAGTCTGGTCGTAGAATTTCATTCGCTGCCAGATTTTCTGGTATAAAAGGGCCGATGAAAGACAAAAAAGGTCGCCCAACAAGATTGGCATTAGCATTAAAAAAATGGGGATTTTCTAATCGTTCAGAAGCTAGAGCTTTTGCAAACAAAAATAAAAGGACATAAATGAGTAGTGTAGTAGATATATGTAATTCAGCATTAAATATGCTGGGAGCTAACAATATTATTTCTTTGACAGAAGATAGTAAAAACGCAAGATTAATGAATCAAAGATATGAATCTGTGCGTGATAGTATTTTTAGATCACATGCATGGAATTGTTTGATAAAAAGAGTAGAACTTGCAGCCGATACAACTGCACCTACTCATGAGTATGCTAAACAATATACATTACCAGCTGATTGTATTAGAGTTTTAAAAGTTGGTGGTCATCATAATGGATCATCAAGTGATTTAGACGCTGGACAAAAATTTAAAATAGAGGGCAGAAAACTTTTAACCGATGAAACAAAAATATTTTTAATTTATATTTCAAAAATTACAGACGTAAATTTATATGATAGCTTGTTAATAGAAACAATATCAGCAAAATTAGCATCAGAATTGTGTTATGCAATAACAGCTTCTACATCTTTAGCTGGACAAATGGTTGCTTTGTATGACGAAAAATTAAGAGAAGCACGACATGTAGATGCTACCGAGGGTACACCAGACGATTTAGATGCAAGTACATTTATTAATTCGAGGTTGTAGTGGCAAAACAAACAGTAGCTTTTACGAACTTCACAGCTGGTGAGTTGTCACCAAGATTAGATGGTAGAACTGATGTAGGTAAATATTTTAACGGATGTAAGACATTAGAAAATATGGTTGTGCATCCACATGGTGCAGCCACTCGCAGACCTGGTACAAAATTTGTACACGAAGTAAAAACAAGCAGTGAAAAAACAAGACTTATTCCTTTTGAGTTTTCTACAACACAAACTTATATTATGGAGTTTGGTAATCAATATATTCGTTTTTACAAAGACCAGGGCATTATAACACTAACAGACAAAACAATTAGTGCAATAACAAAAGCAAATCCTGGCGTAGTTACAGCAACATCACATGGTTACAGTAATGGTGATCATGTAATTATATCTTCTGTTGGTGGCATGGTTGAAGTGAACGGAAAAACATTTAAAGTTGCAAATGTAACAACAAATACTTTTGAATTGCAAAATGTTGATGGTCAAAATGTAAATACATCAAGTTTTACAACTTATACATCTGGTGGTGTTGCTAATAAAATATATGAAATAGCAAGTCCATATCCTACAGCTGATTTGTTTGACATAAAATTTGCACAAAGTGCCGACATTATGTACATTGTACATCCAAGTCATGCTATTAGAAAATTATCTAGAACAGGTCATACATCCTGGACATTATCTACTGTAAGTATTACTGGCAGTCCAAGTCCAGCATTGAATACAGGAACAGGTAAGTTTCCTAGTTGTGTAACTTTTTTTGAACAAAGATTAGTTTTTGCTGGTACAAATGACAATCCACAAACTTTATTTTTTAGTAAAAGTGCAGAATTAGAAAATTTTACAACAGGATCAAATGCAAGTGATGCAATGATATATTCTATTGCAAGTAACAAAGTAAATGCAATAAGATATTTATCTGCACAAAGATCATTGCTTGTTGGCACAGTAGGTGGTGAGTTTGTTGTAAGTGCATCTGGCACAACATCACCTATAACACCTACAAATATACAAATACAAAGACAATCAAGTTATGGATCTGCAAATGTAGACGCTGTTCAAATCGAAAATGTTACAATGTTTTTGCAAAGAGCAAAAAGAAAAATAAGAGAGCTTACATACAATCTAAATATAGACCAATATCAAGCAACGGATCTAACATTACTTGCAGAACACATTACTGAGGGTGGTATTAATGAAATGGCGTACCAACAAGAGCCAGATAGTATTTTGTGGTGCGTAAGAAATGATGGTACTTTACTTGGTTTTACATATGCAAGAGCAGAATCAGTTACTGGATGGCACAGACACATTATGGGTGGTAGTTTTAGTAGTGGTAATGCTGTTGTTGAAAGTGTTGCATCAGTGCCTACAGATCTAAACGAGGATGAATTTTTTATTATTGTAAAAAGAACAATCAACGGAACAACAAGAAGATATGTTGAGCATCTTACATTGTTTGATTATGGTACAGATCAAAAAGATGCATTTTTTGTTGATAGTGGCCTTACCTATAGTGGCAGTGCTGCTACAGTTATAAGTGGATTAGATCATTTAGAGGGCCAATCTGTTTCTATATTAGCTGATGGATCAACACATCCTAACAAAACAGTTTCTGGTGGATCTATAACACTTGAAAGATCATCTACAAAAGTACACATAGGTTTGGGTTACACCTCATTATTACAAACTATGAGAGTAGAATCAAGAGCAGAGGGTACATCACAAACTAAAGATAAAAGAATACACGAAGTAACATTACGATTACATGAAACTGTTGGTGCAGAAGTTGGACCAGATGTAAACAATATGGAAAGAATACCTTTTAGATCCAGTGCTGCATCTATGGATAGTCCTGTGCCTTTGTTTACAGGTGACAAACAAATAGAATTTTCTGATGATTTTAATACTGATGGTTTTGTTGTTGTAAGACAAACACAGCCACTCCCACTATCATTGTTATCAGCTTATCCTAGAATAACAATAAATGAGGGTTAATGAACTTAATACAATTTAGATCTACTCATGCACAAGTTATGGCTTATTCTGTTATGAATGACAAACATACACAAGTAGATAAAAATTATTTAGATTTGTTGAATAACTTAGAAGTAGAAGATATGTCTTTTACAGCTGTAAAAGATGATAAATTTATTTGTAGTGGTGGTATTATACCTATTTGGGATAATGTTTATGAGGGATGGGTGATGGCATCAAGCCATGTTTGGAATAACAAAATAAGTGCTGCAAGAACAATAAAAAAAGGCATGGAAGTATTATTAAAAAATTACAAAGTGGTAAGATTACAAACAGCAGTAAAAAAAGATTTCGATTTAGGTCATAAGTTTGCTAAATGGCTTGGTATGGAAGAAGAGGGTTTGATGGTTAAATATCAAAACAATGAAGATTATATTAGATATGCGAGGGTAAAATAATGGCTCCAACTTTAATTGCAGCTGGTATAAGTGCTGGTGGAAGTTTACTTGCTGGTCAATCAGCAATGGCCGCTGGTAGATTTACGCAAAATGTTGCAGAAAAAAATGCACAACTTTTAGAGGACAAATCACAAACAGCTTTAGATATTGGTGAAAACAATTTAAAAATTGCAACAAAACAATTTGAAAAAGCAGAAGCAGCTACTGATGTTGCCTTGGTTGCAGCTGGTGTTAGATTAACAGAAGGTACTCCTATATCTTTAATGGAAGAAAATTTATCTGAATTTGAATTACAAAAACTTAACATAGAGTATGATGCAAATGTAACAAGTTATGATTATTTGCAACAAGCATTTAATGAAAGATTGCGTGGTGAAATGGCTATGTACCAGGCAAGACAACAAAGAGCAGCGTCATTTATAAATGCTGCTGGTACAATGGTAGGTGCATATGCAACAAATAATATTTTAAAAACACAAGCAGCACAACAAGATCAGCTTATTAAAAACCAGATTAAAAATCAAAAAGTATTAATAGATAGTTACAATAGTGGACAAAAAAATATTATTGATAAAATTAATAATATGAACAAACAAATAATAACTATGCAAAATGACAATAATTTAGCATATGCAAACAAATATCCAGGTAATTAATAATGGTAAAAATTCCAACATTTGAAAATAAAAGTATATCAACAAAAATATCTAAATCTGTAATTCAAGCACCTAACATAGCAAAAACATCTACTCTTGTTGGTAAATCAGTAGAAAATTTAGGTAAAACTTTATTAAAATCTGCTGTTGCAGATCAAAAAGCAAAAAATCAATATGAAGCAAACAAAGCAAAACAAGCAGCATCATTTGAAATTGCAAAATATAAACAAGATGCAGCTTTAGATTTACAAACATTTAAAGCAGAAGAAAATTATAAAACAACAGTTTTTGAAATAGAAGAAGATTTAAAAAATAAATTTGACATTGCTGCATTACGAATAAAACAAAAAAACGAAGTATTAACTGCAACAAGTGATTTACAACAATTTAGTGCTGATACTATGGCTTCAATGATGACATCATCAAATTTAGAAGATGTTGATTCATTTATAGAACTACTTAACAACAAAAAAAATTCTTACACATTTTCTGACAATGCAACACAAATATTATTTGATAACGAGTTTTTAAAAATTTTAGAAAATGATAAATACAAAATACAAGGTAATATTAGAAAAAATATTATTGACGTAGGTATTGCTGATTACAATACAGAAATTGATAATACAATATTTAAAGCTGTATATGGAAATGAACACGAAAAAAAAATAGCATTAGATTCTTTGTTTTCAGCAGACGGAATTGTAAAACAAGGTTTAGATAGTCAATTATTTTTAAGCTATGAAAACGAATCAACTAGAGTTAGAAATTTGTACGGATTATCATTATATGAAAAAATGGTTAATGATGATCCACAAGCATTTATTAATTTATTAGATGAAGATCCAGATAGTATAAAAAATTTATTAACAACAGATCAAATTGTAAATTTTGAAAAAATAGCAAATAATAAAATTAAAGTTTTACAAAACGCAGATTTAGCTACAATAAAAGCAACAGCTAGTAATTTAGATTCTTATTTTAAAGAACAAAAAACTTTATTGACAGACATTACAAGGGCTAATTTACCAGAACTTAACGCTGCTTTAGAACAAGCTAAAAATTTAAAAATACCTGGCACAGACGATGTATACGATCCAGAATTAGTTGCAAACCTAGAAGCCCTTATAAGTTTAGTAGATATTGTTGATGATTTTAAAACATTAAATCAAACACAAGGAAAAATTGCAATACAAGAATTAGAAGAAAGTTATAACAATAGATATGATGAGGGAGAGCCACTATCTAAATTCGATGCATTAAGATTAAAAATTTTTAAATCTATAAATAATGATATTACAAATAATATAGATGATGATGCTATATCTATTGCAAGTAAATATGGTGTCATTGACGATATTGTAAGAGTAGATTTTGGTGCAGACTTATCTAACGAAGAAGAAGCTAATAAATTTTTTCAACAAGTTGATGCTAACATAAAACAAGGATTACAAGTTGCTGAACATTTTGGTTTATCTACACCACAGTTTTTAACAAAAGAAACAGTAGCTGTATTAAGTGATACACTTAATAATGCAGATGGTCCTAATGATATTATTGCTATAGCAGATTTAATTGTAAACACATACGATGATCATGCTCTTGATGTGTTTAGACAACTTTCTAATGAAGCACCTTTGTTAGCTGAAATAGGAGGACAAATGCAATTAGGTAATGAAAATTTTGCTGTCCATTTAGCAAAAGGTTACATGCTTGATGATCAACAAATGATTCCTAATTTTACATCTAATAAAGATTTTAGATCTATAGTTTTTACAGAATTAGGCGATAGTATGGCAGATAACCCAAAAACACTATCGTCAAAACTAGATGCTATAAATTATGCAATAGCATCTGTTGGATACGAACAAGGTTGGTATAATAGTTCTTTATCAGCATCAAATGTTGTACAACAAAACGAAGATGCAATAATTAAAATTATACAGCAATCTGTTGGTGCAAGATATTCTGGTGAAGAAAAAGTTAGTGGTGGTACTATTAGATGGAATGACAAAGTCATTATACTACCTACAAATTTTAATACTAAAGATTTATCTGATAAAGATTTTAAAAATATAATATTAGATCAAATAGCAGATAGTCCAGGTGGTGATGATTTACTTATTTTAGCTGGTGAAAGTGGAGCTAGTATTATGTATCCTGGAGAAGAAATAACTATTGGTTTGCCAACAACAACACCTTTTGTAGATGTTGATGAAAGATCAGAAGTAAACTTATCAGCAAAACAAGTTTTTGGTGGAGATAGTGGTGAGGGTGGTTTTATAATGTCTGGCAGATATACACCTTACTTTTGGGATCAAGTAGGCCCTGGATTGTATATGTTATCACTTTTTGATCCAACAGAAAATAGTCGTGAGCCAGAATATTTAATGTATCCTGGATCTAATAAACCATTTATTTTTGATCTTGAAAGCATAATTGAATACATACAATGAAATTTTACGATGACACAAATGCATTAGAAACTAAAAGAATAGAAAGTAATTTTGCAAGACCTACATTAGCACCTACAACAACATACGAGTTGTATAGCAAACAACTAGAACATGGTTACGAATTTGGGTATTCATCAGCAAAATATTACAATGCATTAGACGATTATGATTTAGCTAACAGAGAAATAAAAGAAAAATTTGGTGTAGATTTACCAAACCCTCTTATTGATCAAATACCACAACTTGCAGATGGCAATGATTTTTTTTATTATTTATATCAAAGTCAATCAAAAAAAGGTGGTGGTAGAACTTTTGTAGGTAATTATAAAGATCATACAGATTGGTGGAACAATGAAGTACAAAAACTACAAGAAGCTAACCCAGATGTAGAATTTAAAACATATAATCAGTTTAAAGAAGATAGAGCAGCAAAAGCTCTTACAAATGAATTTCTTATAGGAGAAATGCAAAAATCTTCTAGAACATTTATGCAAAAATATGGATCAAGTTTCGGTGCTGGTTTTTGGACATACATGACTGATCCTATAACATTACAAACTTTGCCATTAAGTATGGCTTACTCAATGCCTAAAAATATTGCAATGGCAACTTTAAAAACAGGTGTGTTTGAGGGTATGTTAGAGTTTGGAAGATCATCATTAATTGAATCTGGAGTGCAATCTTATAGAAAAGATTTAGGTTTATCTTATGGAACAAAACAAGCGTTAAAAAATGTTTTTGCAGCAACTGTTGGTGGAGCAGTATTAGGACCTGTAGCATATTTAGGTTTTAGAGGTGCTGGTGCTATAACAAAAAGCACAGCCAAAGGTTTTATGTCTACTAATGATTTAATACAACAAAAATTATTTCCACAAAGATTTATAGGTAAAAAACTAAATCAACTTATAAAAAATACTGATTTTGATTTACCTCTTAATGAAGTGTTTGCAAAGTTTAGACCAGAAGATTTAGTAGCAGTTATAGATGAATTACCAGACAATATAAAAGCAAAACCACAAATTAAAAACGCACAATACGAAGTAAATCAAACAATATTAGAACAAGAACAAAATCCATATGCTAATACAGTAGATGGTCAAAGACAACATCAAGAAAATGTAAAAACAGCTTTAGATCAAGCATCTAAAGACAAACCTATAGATATTGTAGATGATCCAAAAGTTGAGCTAAAAAAACCAGACATTGAAAACAAAATAGAAGTTGCTGAAAGTAAATTAGCTTTTTTTGAAGAAATGATTGATGATTTACCAGATACAGCAGAATTTAAACAACAAAAAACAAAATTAAAAAAAGAAATTGCAAAACAAAAAAAAGACATAAAAAAATTTAAAAATATACTAAAAGAGGAATTTCCAGATCCAGAATTGCCACCAGGTTTACAAGCACCTAAAGAGCCAAAAGTACAAACATTTAGACAATGGTTAATGAAAAATAAAATTAGACCAGATGATGCTAATATAGGTGATGTAAAAGCAATACTTGATAAAGGATATTTTCGTTATACAAAAAAAGATGGTTTTTCACTAGATGAACTTGTTACGAGAGCTAGAGAAGATGGATGGTTGCCACCAGCTAGACAAAACGAAGTTGACCAAATTGATATTAATAGTGTTTTAGAACTTATAGAAGAAAACAGTTTGAGATCTGATGATGCTGCAAAACTACAAGAATACAATGCAACAATAGATGGTATTGAACAACAAATAAGGCAACTAGAAGAAGCAGACATTAACCCACTTGGCATGAGTGATGAGCAAGTAAATGATGCGTTATTAAAATTAAATAGTGCTGCTGATGATGTGGATATGGTTAAATTTAAAGATGATGACTATATTGATGAATTTGCTGATGATTCTTTTAATGATTATATGGATTTTGTAGATGAAAACAAAATACCAGAAAATACAAAACTTGTACAAGCTATTGATGAAGAGGGTAAAGCAACAGAAACAAAAACTGTAAAACAAATAAAAAAAGAATTAGAACAAGAAAAAAGAATGTTAGACGAACTAACAAAATGTGAGGGTTTAGATTTATAATGCCAAGTTTTCGTGAATGTATAGTAAAAGCAGCAAAAGCTGGAATAGTAAATAAACAACAAGAAGAAGAATTGTTAAAATCATTTGATGATCAATTAGAATTATTTTCAAAAACATTGTCTGAATTAGAAGCAACACAAGCTGCAAGTAATGCAACATACAAAATATTAAAAAGAAAAGTAAAACAAAAAGCTATAGAAAATACTATAGCTGCTAAAAAATTTACAGAACTTAAAACTGAACTAGAAAAATATCTCAATAGTAATGGTGAAGTAGATGTTGCACAAGGTTATAGAGCATTACATGGTAAAGCAGAGGGTAAAAGAGTTTTAAATAATTTAGAAATAAGACAAAAAACTGTATTTGGTATGCTTACTAAAGATTTATCAGATTTAATGGAAGCATATGCTATGCCATTAATTAGACGATACAAAAGAGCAAGTCCAAGAACTATTGTAGAAGAAATGTTTGCTCCTAGCAGTACAGGTAATAAAGGATCAGAAATAATTGCTAAATCAGTTATGGAAGTTTTTGACAAAGCTAGAGTAATGTTAGCAAAAAATGGTGTACTTGTAAGAAAAAATCCTAATTGGAAATTTCCACAATCACACAACGTAAGATCTATTAAAAAAAGCAAAATATCAAATGAGGAGTGGGTATCATTTATAAAACCATTACTTGATAAATCAAAAATGATTGATGACAAAACCGGATTGACATTTGATTTAGTTCCAGAAGCTGAATTTGACAAAGCATTAATGGCATCAATTACAAATATTTTAAGTGATGGTTTAGGTCGTGGAAAAAAAACAGGTTTGAAACAATTTGAAGAAAGTCGTTTTTTAGTTTTTAAAGATGCTGATAGTTTTATGTCATATAATGATAGATTTGGATCTGATCCTATTATGATGTTGTATGAACAATTAGATACATTATCTAGGGCAATAGCTGAAACACAAATATTTGGACCAAAACCAAATGTTGTAAGAAACTCTTTACAAAGTTTTGTTTTAGACAATGCTGTAAAAACAAGACTTGATAAAAGAAAAAAACTGGCTGGTGTAATTAGTAGACAAAACGAATTAGACAGAAGTAAAACTTTTATAAAAAAAGCACAAGATGAGTATGATTTATTTGTTGGTAGAGGTCATTTAAAAAGTGATGCAGTTACAGCAAAAGTATTTAGTGATTTTAGAAATATTTTAACAGGAACATTATTAGGTGGATCTGGAATTACAGTTTTATTTGGTGATTTAGCTACTACTTATGCAAACGCATCTATGCGTGGTTGGTCGCCTTGGAAAGCTGTTGTCAATAGTTTATCAGAACAATTTACAGGCAGAGGTGCAAGAAAAGATGCTGCCTATCTTGGTTTAATTTTAGATGATCTCATACAAAACAATATGGCTATGGGCAGATTTGTTGATGATGTTGATAGTGGAGGATTAGCAAAAGTATATGCATCAACACTATTAAGATTAGGTGGTATTTCAAGATTTACACAACAAGCAAGAAATGCTGGAGGTAAATTTATTTTATCTGGAAGTGGTTTAGGAAAATACATACAATATAGTCTTGCAGATTTAGAAAGATTGTCCAAAGGAAAATTTAACAGATTTGGAAAAACAATTACATTATTAAAACAATATGGAATTACTGAAGCTGATTGGAATATTATAAGAACATCAAAAACATATAAACCAAAAAAAGGTTTGTTTTTTATTGATCCAGGACAAATTGCAAACAGAACAGATATACCAGAAGAACAAGCAATAAGTGTTGCAACAAAATTACAAGATTTAGTTATGACAGAGCAAGATCATTTTGTTGTAGTAAATAGCTTAAAGCAACAAGCAAGAACATCTAAACTAGAAAGAGGTACTGTTGGTGGAGAACTGGGTTTATCTTTTTATATGTTTAAAAGTTTTCCTATAAATGTAATTTTACATAACATACAAAGAGCATTTACAGCACCACCTGGAATATTAAATAAAACTAAATATGTAGCAACAATAACTACTGGTATGGTGCTTACAGCTGCTGCCACTATGCTTACATATGATTTATTAAGTGGAAGAGATCCAAGAAAAATTTATGATAAAAATTTTTGGATGGAAGCATTTTTTAGAAGTGGTGCATTAGGTCCTGTAGGTGATGCACTTTCTGGAAATCCAGATGCAAGAAAATTAAAAGAAGTTTCTACAGGGCCTGTTGTAAGTCTTTTTGCTGACACATTTGGAATATCTATAGGAGCTATATTAGACGCTATAAATGGTAAAGATGTTAACTATGGTGGCAGAATATCAAAATTTGTAAGATCCTGGACACCTAAACCTTGGTATGCAAAATTAGTATTACAAAGATATATTTTTGATCAATTAGACAAACAACTAAACGATAATTATTATGAAAGATTAAATAGATTAGAAAGCTATAATTTTAAAAGAGGTAGTGATTACTGGTGGCGACCAGGAAAACTATCTCCAGACAGATTACCTTTACAATAACTATTGTACTTATTTGACACTTATTGTAAGTATTAATAATATAATAGACAGGTCTGTCTTAACAATTTTTAACACATTGAGGATATTAAATAATGACAATTTCGTCTACAACTACTAAAAATTCGTATAGTGGTAATGGATCAGCTACGTCTTTTAATTACACATTTTTTATACCTACAAATACAGATATAGAAGTAATAATTAGATCTAGCACAGGTACAGAAACTGTAAAAAGTGAGGGTACAGGATCAGCAAACTATTCAATAAGTGGTGTTGGCTCATCTTCTGGTGGTGCAGTAACTTTTGTAACTCCACCTACTGATACAGAAACTGTTGTACTTCGAAGAAATACAGCAAAAACACAAGCTACTGATTATGTTGCTAATGATCCTTTTCCAGCAGAATCACATGAAAGTGCTTTAGACAAACTTACAATTATAGGTCAAGATTTACAAGAACAAGTAGATAGATCAATAAAGTTGTCCAGAACAAACACAATGTCCAGCACAGAATTTACTGTTGGATCTACAGATCGTGCAAATAAAATTTTAGCTTTTGATTCTTCTGGAGAAATTTCTGTTACACAAGAATTAGGATCTTTTAAAGGTAATTGGGCCACAAGCACATCATATCAACAAAGAGATATTGTTAAAGATACATCTACAAATAATATTTTTATAGTAAACACTGCTCATACTTCTAGTGGATCACAACCTCTTACAAGTAATGCAAATTCAGCAAAATATGATTTATTAGTAGATGCTTCTAGTGCAACTACAAGTGCAACAAATGCAGCTTCGAGTGCTACAGCTGCATCAAGTTCTGCAACTTCTGCTGCTAGTTCTGCATCAACTGCATCTACACAAGCAACAAATGCTGCAAGTTCAGCAACTTCGGCAGCCAATAGTTTTGATTCTTTTGATGACAGATATTTAGGAGCAAAATCTTCTGAGCCATCTACAGATAATGATGGTGATGCTCTTGTTACAGGAGCATTATTTTTTGACACAACTGCAAACGCTACAAAAGTATATACAGGATCAGCTTGGCAAACAGTTACAGTTTCTGCAAGTAACCAGACAAATATTAATACTGTTGCTGGCATATCTAGCAATGTAACAACTGTTGCTGGGATAGCTTCAAATGTAACTTCAGTTGCTGGTGTTAGTTCTGATGTAACTACTGTGGCTGGAATAGCTAGTAATGTTACTGCTGTTGCTGGAGATGCAACTGATATTGGTAATGTTGCTGGATCTATAAGTAATGTTAATACAGTAGCTGGATCTATATCCAATGTTAATACTGTAGCTGGAGCTAATTCTAATATTAGTACAGTAGCTGGAGCTAAC
>CESK01018337.1_pt1 | contig 24532 bp, 21 predicted proteins | sample 531091 | NCBI WGS metagenome assembly CESK01 (sample SAMEA2621271, study PRJEB7988) | marine metagenome | biome: marine biome (ENVO:00000447); feature: surface water layer (ENVO:00002042); material: "saline water (ENVO:00002010), including plankton (ENVO:xxxxxxxx)" | depth 5 m
GGCTGTCTTAGGTTTAGCAGATTGTTCCCCAACTTTTTCAATCAAAACGTCCATCTTCTGGTTCAGAAGAACCAGTTGCCCATTTAGATCAAGCGCTTCTTTCTGATTGTCTAGTATTTCCTTAAGTATAACCTGTGACTCATCACCAGACAACGTACTAGAATTCTTAAGCATTTCCTTTTTCCCCAGAAAGAACAGACTTAATTGCCTTAACTTGATCCGATAATACAGGATTTATGTCATTGGGTTCTACCATTATATCTTCTTTTCCAACTAATCCTGCTCTGAAGAAGTTAAGGTAAGTTGGTTTAAAAGCAGGTACAAGTCTGTCGAGTCCATGCTTCTTAATATCTTTGCCAGTGGATTTAAGATACCCCCACGCTTGCTTAGAATTTTTAGTGTTTTTCCGTCCCGTACCAACCATAGCGCATCGTTTGTGTTTGGGCATAGAAGGGGTGCTGAACCTCTTCTGGAATTTGTTAGATATAGTAGATATTCGAGTTCCATAGATCATCGGCTCGTAGTAATCAAACAGACCTATCATCTCTTTGGTCACTGGTGCATTAAAACAATTGGCAAACAATAACACATCCGGTGCATGCAGCTTAAACGTCTCCGCAAATGCTATTGCATATGCCTCTGGGTCCTCAGAGCCTGCCCACTGCTTTTCTGCGTTCCAGTGGTACGCTGATACTGACAACTCCTCACAAAGGCCAGCAGCAGCTTCTGCTTCAGCCTTGGCGTCTAATTCAGAAGTGCAATAATGAAAGCCCCAGCCATGAGCTTCCATATTCAGCTCATCCGCTGTCGCAATAATACTAGCAGCATCTTTTTTTCTATACGGCTTAGAGCCATCGCAGATCTTAATAGACAAAACATCAAAGCCATTAACAAGCAAATCCCAATCTTTGTTTAGTTGGCTTTTGATCCATATAGTAAGGATAAATTTAGTAGGAGGGGTGCGCTTCCAAGTAGAGGAAAGCGCGCCCATTACATTAGAAAAAAAACTCATGATCTTTTCCTAGTAGTCTTTCTTTTAGGGGTTCTTTTTGCAGTAGACTTTGAACGAACAGACTTACTGGCCTTAGCCGCAGCCTTTGTATTTTTAACAACCTGCTTGCCTTTTCTAGAACCAGCAGCTTTTTTCTTGTTGGTAGCTTTTTTTTCAGCAGCCGTTAACTTATCCCAAGCCTTATCAGGCAAGTACCGTTTTGTAACGGTCTTGCCAGAAGAATCCTTACGAATAGCAGGCTTTTTATCAGAAGTGCGCCACTTCTCACCAGTCCATTTCTTAAGACTTTTTTGTTTAGCGGTTTTCTTGCCCTTATACCCGCCGCCTGCTTTTTCATAAGCAGCGGCAAGCATCTGGGCTTTACGAGCACTCCACTGACCAGCCTTGCCACCCTTAGTTCCCCGCATAATGCGGTTCTTAATGCGCTCACGCATTTCTGGCTTTGTGTAGTTGCTCACTTACCAACCTTTTTCATTGCATGCTTATGGGATTGAGTAAAAGTCTTGCCTTTTTTCATAGCATCAACCATACCCTTAAGGTGTTTGGCTGTATGATGCTTTGCATGTTTCTTCATAGAAAGGCGCTGCCTAGTAGTAAGAGAAGACACATCAACACCCTTTACTTTATTAGGAGCTTTGACAGATGTTTTCTTTTTTACTGGCATTACTTTTTCTTTGCTGGTTTTTTGGCTGCCGCTTTTTTAGCTGGTGCTTTTCCTGCTTTAAGTTTAGCAATCTCTTCAGATAAAACTTTAATTAAAACAAGCATATCATCAAACTTAGACTCAAGATCATCAAGACGAACATCAAGTTCGTCTACGCCATCTACAACTAACTTAACAGACCTTTCTTTACCTAGACCCAATCCCATCACTAATATCTCCATAGTTCCAGCCAATAACAAAACAATCTACATCCAAGTTGGTTGTAGTCCCTGCATTTGATTTAAACTTAAAATAAGAAACTGGCCCCTCAATTGGACCTTCGGTGGCGGTAGTTACGCCGCCATAACTATCTTGCCCTGTTGCTGAAAATGTATGAATAAGGTCTTCAATACCTGTTGGCCTTACTGCAAATACTGAAACAGTTTGAGTGGCACCACTCCCAAGATCAGCAGCATTTATCTGAACCATCCACTGCGTTTTTGATGTAAAACCAATCAAGTCAACAGATTGTGCGGCCGGAGAAAGACCCTCAGTAAATCCAGCGGGCAAAGCAGGGGCTGCACCTTTGCTAGCTCCAGGCGGGAAAAAAATTTCTGTGTTAGCATTATTAAGCTTGTTTGATTCGTCAGTCCCAATACCCCAGCCTCCATCGCCAAGATTAGAAACAAGCACTCTTAAATTAGAAGCCATAACTTACTCCGGGTATTTGCCATCGCCACCAGAAGTGGGAGCTGTGTGTTTATCTTTTCCACCATCACCAGTACTCATAGGCACACTAGAGGACTTTGACGCAGGAGGAAGTCCTGGGTCTTTGGTAGATGAATACTTAGGAAGACCATAGTTCATGTCGTTATATGCCATGCTAGTACCCCATGTCTTTCTTTTTGTATCCCATGTTACTGGAATTACTTTTCTCAGAAGTTGTTGCTTTTGCAGAAGCAAGCTCCTTTGAATTAGATGCTTTAATGTTAGGCGTAAGCTTGGTGCTAGTAGCTTTTGCAAGCCCATATTTTTTATCATAATCTGGCATAATTTCTCCCTATCTTGGTCTTGGCATTTGGAAAAAATAATCATCTATATCTTTCTTTTCCATTTTACCTTCTAACACTTTTCCTAAAAGTTCAAATTGATTATACAAAAAAGCATCAATTTCAGCTTCGTAAATTTTTCTTTTTTCTTTTTTTGCTTCGTTTTTTATTTTCTGAAGAAGATTAAATGTTTCTTCTAGCTTGTCTAGGTTAATTTTTTTACCACGAGATTGTTTATCTATGAGAGTTTTGTAAGTCCTTTTAAGGTCTTTCTCTTTCATAAATGGATAAAGTCTAAATGTTGGTATTGATGCAAGGTCTAAAGGCTTTGCAGATATTCCGAAGAATTCACCAATTATTTGAGACTTATATCTACTTCCTTCTGCGATAGAAGCCATTGTTCTAAGAACTCTTGGAATATATCTTGACCCAAATATTCTAACAATATTTTCTACAGTGCCTGTGGGCCTGTAGTTTGTCTCTTCGCCAACAATATCTCCTTCTTTAATTAAAGTGCCTTCTTTTTCTCTTAACAACTTTGATTCGCTTGGTCTTTTGTTAAGCTCTTCAGTTGCTTGTTGCCCTTGGCCACCCAAACTATTTGTAAAGTAATTTGAAAAAGATTTAACCATATCAGCAGAAGTGATGTCTTCTATGTTTTGAGGAAGGGGTCTCATTGTTTGCTCAGGATCTGTAGGAATCAAAGGAAGTAATCCAAATGGAATGCCAAATGCAGACAAACCAAACGCGGGTGCAGGGACACCCGTCATTCTACTTCCTTTATATGTAGCTGGACCTCCAACAAAGTCTCCAGAATCTGTATATTCTTTACCAGTTGCTTTATCCACAACATATCCAGGAAGAAACTGTTGAGTTGGGTCTCCTGATTTAGACCTTACTTCATGAATAGACATCTTCATCTTTAGCAATTCTTCAAGTGCAAAGTCATTTGTCCTTGCAAGGTGGGCAAAAATATAAGTTCTTAGTGGATTGTTAGTAACGGCATCGAAGTGGTTTGACACTTGAGATGCCGCAAAGGTTAAGAAGTCAGAAGTAATGATACTAAAAAAACTACCTGCTGCTGTAGAGCCACCATACCTTAAAAAGTTAAGATAAGGGGCTAGGTCAACATAATCAATAAACTTTGTCATTGATTGCTGGTAAGCGTAGCTAGGAGAATACCCAGCTTCTTCAAGTTGCCACTGATAAGCAATTTTTTGAATAAGATCTGGATATTGATACACTTTAAAAAACGCATCATTAAAGTCAGAGTAAAGCTTTCTTGCTTTTTGAAGTTTAGTTGGGTCTGTTGTTATTGGCTCATCAAGATCTTCAAGCTTCAATCTATCAAGAAACTTATTTAACTTAGCCTCCATTCCTTCAAGACGTAAGGCTGAAACAAGTTTTTTAAAAACAGATGTTTGGTTTGAAGCATCAATCTGGTTCATAAGTTGAACAGTTTTGGTTGTCCCTGCATGTTCATTTAGATCAACTATAAAGTCGTCAAAAATAGATTGACCTTTGGTGTAAATAACATCTCTTTTAACTGACGTATCAGATGCAATATGGGTTTTAACTATTCTTAAAAGCCTCTGGTCTGATATTTGCTTTCCTTCAGAAGCGCTCTTAACAAGATCTCTAGTTCTTTTATAATAAGCTGGATTTACAGGAAGTTTTCCGTGATATGGAGCCTGGACAAACAAACCAGCAAAAAGATTAACCGCAATAGAACTGTTAATAAAGTCCATAAGCAAACCAGCTTTACTTAATTGCTGTGCAGAGCCAAGAATCCTTTGCAAAGGATTAGCCATTTTAATGGCCCTTTGAAGCCCAATCTGCCTTTGGAAGTATGTTGCAACTCGTCTATTTATAAAAGCTCCAGACATTGTGCTTGGAAAAACAAGCTCACCTTTAGCAACAACATTATCTACTTCAATAAACTGCCTTTGGGTTCCCTTTGGCAAAGCATTAAACTCAGACTGATTTAGTATTTGCCCTTTACTTCTGAGATAAGTTTGAAGTTTAAGCTGGTGAACTGTATTTAACAAATCAGAAGCAGTTTCCATAAAAGAAAGCTGGTAGTCTGAATACATTTCAAGAAGCTCATTAGGGGTGAACCTTTTTTCTGTAATTCTTTGCATGAAGTTTCTTTCACTATTTGAAAGAACCCTGCCTAATATTTTTTGTTGTTCTTTTGCTGTGAGTTTAATGGCTTTTTGTATAGCTAGAATTGGGTCATAACCGCTTTCCTTAAGCAAATCAAAACCACCATCAAAAATAGCTAACATGTTTTCAGCAATTCTATGTTGATTTAACTGAGTAACACCGGGGCCAATATCTGCTGTAGAAAGCTGGGCCTCAACGAAGTCAGCAGTTTTCTTTTTGTCAAAATAATCACTGATATAATTAGACATGTTTTCTAAGATATCAGTACCTTTTCTTTCAAAAGCTCTTTTTACTTTCGGGGCTTGAGGCCCCTTTCTTTCTCTTGCGTAAGCTTCTTGCTTTAAATCATCTATGCTTCTTAAACTAAACCCCTCTCCAGATTTTTTTACATAAGTTGTTGCATCAAAAAAACCTTTTTGGGTTTGAGGAAACTTAGCAACAACAGTGTTAATTCCAGCAGAATCTGTTTTTACAACAATGGTTTTTAATCCATTGTTTTTAAACATAAGTCTAGCAGTGTCAGAGCCTGTAACAATTTGATCAACAAGATCAAAAATAACGTCTCTTCTTGGCTTTACAAATTCATTTGCAAGAATTGTTATTGATTTTTGAAAACTGTCTAGCTCCGAAATCGGAATCTTTGGGGTGTACCTAATGTCAGAAGTGTTAAACAGAACATCTTTTGCTGTAAAAGACTCATATGTCTTTACAACAACAGCGGCAGTTTCAAAATCTACAACCTCCTCTGGAGTCAAAGATTGCGTTTTTCTTTTTTCAAAAAGAGTCTCAAAGGTTTTTTTGTACTTATCTATGTCAGGAAATATATCGGTCACAGAAACTCTAGTATCTCCAGAGTCAATTCTTGATTTAATAGATTCAATTAAATCAGAAACTCTAGAGTAAACCTGTCTTCCGGCGTCAGTGGTTTCTGAAAAAAGTCTTGAAGCTATCTGTTCAAAAAGTTTTTTTGCCTCAACAGTTCTTTCAATAAAGTCTGTTACTTTGTAAGACTTTCCTGTTCTTGTATCAATAATTTCAGCATCAGACATTCTATGAAGAACAGAACTTGCTTGATGCAGTTCTGTTCTGTCAAAAGTCCTTAAGGTACCTTTGTCGTTTTCAATTTCAGCTTTATTAAATGTTCTTTTAATGTGCTCTGGAGTTATCTCAAAAGAATCTCTTTGCGGAAAACTTTCTTCAAGGACGCGAGCATCATAATTTTTTCTTCCGTCAGCCAACCTTAATTCATAAAATTGTTTTTGTCCTAATATTTCACTTGAGGTTGAGAAAAAATCTAATACTGACATTACTCCCGCACTTGGGTTTTTTGTAGTAAAAGCATACATTAGAAGCTCTTCTCTTAAATTCTTTACCCACCCTGGAATGTTTAGTGCTGCATATGGTCTAATTAAAGACTCTGTTGCTAGTTGTGCAATAAATCTTTTTTGCCCAGACTTTCTATATTGGTTTAAAAGATTAAGACCTTCTTGACCAAAAACAGTTTTAGTTGCTGCTCTTGAAACTCTTTGACCAAAAGGCATGGCGTCTGTGACGCCTATTTCTTGTGGCAGTGGAGAGGTTTCAACTCTCCCAGTAGGCTCTGTAAAAGCCCCAGACACAGGACCGGAATCAAAAGATTCTCCTCTTGGTGGCCTTGGTCCATCATCTGGCAAGAATGATGGATTGTATTCAGCATCGTTAAAATAGTCTTGAGTTTTTTCAACAGATCTTGCAGTTATTTTTCTAGCCCTAGCATCATCAATAAAGCCAGCGATTTGCTCATTAGTTAAATTAAGACCAATATATGCGGCTGGATTAGTTTCTCCGCTAGCAGCAAGCTCATCAGCTATTGCTAAGGATTCAAACTCATCTTTTACAATCCTTGGATCTTTTTTTGTTTCTCTAGATATTACAGACGCTGGAGTTTCATCATAAAGACTTCTTGCGGCCTTAGACCGCGCTTTAATGCCTCGGGTGTAAAGTATATCCCTTGTCCCAGCAATGCCTCTAGCAAGCTGCCTGTTTGTTACATCAAGATATTTTGAATCAATTGTGTCGGCGACATACTTCCAAACTCTAAAATCATCAATTCCACTTTGAACAAGAGCTTTAAACATCATCATTCCACCTGACTTTGTTGTAAAGTCAGTAATGTAAAAACCTTTTGCTATTTTTTCTGCTACAGATTTCCCATAAAGAGCATCTTCTGCTGCTTGTTTTGGATTTGATTTATACAAGTCATCAATTGCATTTAGTTGACTCTCAACTTCATCAACAAGAAACTGCTTTCTTTGCCTTGTCCCCATTTGAGATATTTGTTCATCTGTAAGATTTTGGGAAAGAAAAGACTCCTCGACAGATTTTACCGATTGGTCTGTTACATCTCCTACCTTTACTTGAACAGAATCATCAAAAGGTGCTGTTTCATCTACAATAACAGTTCCTGTAAGCTCACCTCTTCTAAACTTTGTTCTAGTTTCTAGAATTTTTTGCAAAGAATTTTCTTGATATGAAAGACTTTCTAATACAGCACTATTTTGTTCTGGCTTTGGTTTTGCTTTCTCTTCTGCAATTTTTCTTTGAACATCGTTTAAAGATTTTTGATACTGGCCTATTGTATGATCAGGAGAAACCATAACTCTTGCATTCATCTCAGTGAATTCATCGAACTCAATGTTAAGCTCTTCCTGGCTTTTATTTATTACAGTTTCATCAGGAGACTTAAGAGTTTCTTCCAGTATTTGGCTGTTTGTTTTTTTGGCTTCTCTGTAATTATCAAAAAGATCTTTAATTCCTGATGCAGTAAAAAGATCTCCTTTTGATTTAAATGTTGTTGCGCCAAACGCATCTTTTACAGATGCACCCCTTACAATACCAGCACGTCCTGCATGTCCTGTTAATGCCATCACTCCAGCAAGGTCAAAAAAGACCATGACTGGATCTGCTTCATATTTTTCTAGCGCTTGCCTTTCAAACTCTTCAGGATCAATATCTAAACCAATATCACTTAAAGTGTCTCCAAGGTTGTGCCCAAGAAGTGAAGAGGCAGCGCCCACAGAAAGAAGAGTTTGATACGGGAGTTCTGAAACTCCCGTTCCAACATTTCCATAAAAAGATGCAACTGTGTTTTGAAATTCAGGGTTATTAGAAATAGTTTCAAGAAGCGATACTTTGCTTGCAAATTGATGAAGCATTTCTTTTTTTCTTTTTATCTGTTGAGGCGTTCCCTGGAGATAATCTCCTCTCCATCTGGGACCTAAGCCACCTTCAGATGCTAGAATTGCAACCGACTGATCTTCTTTCTTTTGAGCGTACCTAACAGCAATACTATTAAATAAATTTCTTCTATTTTTAACCGCTTCTGGCAATCCACCGAGAAAAGCTGCTGGAACCAAACCAACGCCAGACAAAACTTCAAAAGCTTTTTGCCTTTCATTCTTTGGAAGAACCGTCAACATTTCTTTCAAGTCGTTTGCGTATAACGGCTTCACTGCGCTATCTAAAGCACCAGCCTCAAAAATAAAATAAGATGCGTTCTGGACGGTCTCTGCGGCCTCTGAAGACAAAGTTTCTTCTGGGTAGTATGATTTAAAAACATCAGCATATTCTTTTTCATACTTATTTAATGATTCGTAGACTTCTGGGTCACCCAAATGAACAGCAGAGAACAAATTAAAAAGCCTATTTACTTCTGACTTAAACTTTTTACTTTCTCTTACTTGTTTTGAGAGGTCAGGCTTTTCTCCTTCAGCGTATATTGTTGGGCCAGTTGGATTTGTAAACTCTGAATACTTTGGATCTTTCATTAAAAGATCCCCTATTTTTTGCTTTAGGATGTACTCATCATCTGCAATGTTATTCATAGATCTAATAACATCAGCAGTAGAATTAAAAGGAACGCTTAGTATCCCTTCTCCATCTGTTATTTTTCTAGATCTAAGAGAAAGCTCTGCGGCTTTCTTTAAAAAAAGATCATTCCCATCAAGCCCACTGCCGCTTAGTACATCCTGCATAACAAACTCAGGATCTTGGCCAGAACCTTGCCCTGAAGACCTCCAATCAATCAACTCATTAGCAATGTGTCTAGCTTTTAAGTAGTTTGCCAAAGGAGATATAGGTCTTTCATTTTTTAAATAATACTTATCCTCCATAAGCGGAGCAGCGACAGAAGATAGAGACAAGCCTAGCAAACCAGATGGAACATTAGATAGTCCACCAACTATTTTATATGTGTCCCCTACTGCACTTTCGCCTGATTTTACTTTTGATGTATTAAAAACAAATTTTTCTAAAAGATTTTCTGGGGTAGACGCAGATTTTCTTGCTTCTTCTTCTGCAAGTTGTGAATTTAACTCTTGAAATGCAATTTTTTTTTGATCTGCAGTAAAGTTTGATTTAGCTACTTCTTCTTGAAAAAGTCTAGTTATGTATTCTTTTTTTGTGTCATAAGGAAGAACAGCGCCAGCAACAGTCTCATCTTCGTAAATCTCATCTAAGTAGTCTTGTGCTGTTTTTTTAAATCCTTCTTCTCTTCGCCTCCCAAAATACTCATCTGACAAAGACAAAGGATCTCTAACTTGTTTGTGATATTTTGCTAATGCAAGATCTTTGTACGATTCTCTCCTTTCAGATCTAAATCTTTCGTCTTCAGGTCTTTTTCCTTCTCCAGCGCTTCCTTCTTGAATTAAATTTTTTACATAAGATTTTATAAATTGGTTTTTAATGTCATCGCCATAATCAGGATCATCCACAAAAAGCAAAAGACTGTTTCTTTTTTTTGAATTACTAAAAGTTGGAGTCTCTAAAAAAGATAATGCTCTTGGCTCTTCTGCTGGTGTTGCTATTGGATCAACTGGATTTAATGACATGCCAAAAGAAACGCCAACCTCTTCAGGGGAGGTTGGCTCAAAAGACATTGTTTCGCTTTCAGGTTTATCGTCTGGCAAAGACAATAAATTTACAGAATCCAACAATTTGTTTTCTTGAGAAACAGGAGGAGTAGTCATTAAAGTATTAGGTTTTGGAGTTGTATTACTCTCAAAACCTAAAGGAGATAGCAATTTATCTAATTCAGACATTTTATCTCAAAGCTTCTCTATTTGTGGCTACTTTGTAACTATTCTTAGCATTTTCAAGGTTGTTGTTAAAACTCATGCCTTTGTTTTCATCTAAGTATTTTTTGAAATCATTAGTGAAAAGTGAGTAATTATCAGGCGTAACAAATGCATGTGCCTTTGAAATTCTGTTGAATCTTTCATCAACAAGCGCTCCCTCAACACCATAAAGTCTTCCTAGAGTTGCGGCTTGATTCAACTCAAAGTCCGTCATATCATCGCCAGATAATAATTTTTGCATAGAAGGTAATTCTCTTATGCCAGGGTCTTTTGAAACTACCATATTAAAGGTTTCACTGTTTCTCATATTATTAACAATTGAAACATTTTGTTGATTTCTTCTTTGTTGCTCTGAAGAAGAAGGCTTCTTTAGAAGATCAGAATTTCCTTGACCTGCCGCATACTCAGCTAATGCAATTTCCTGATTAGGAGATTCTACTATTTGCCGATAAGCATCAGGATTTTCATACAAAACGTTTTGCAATGCTACTTTAAGTTTGGCCGGAGAATTATTAACAGACTCTAAAACTTGAACTCTTATGTTTTCTTGTCTTGTTACTCCCGGCTGGTCTCCACCAACACCAGAAAAAGTAGATCCTGGAACTACTTCACCTGTAACAGGATTTACAAATCCCCTTACTGTTAATTTTTGTTTTGCTTTATTGCCATCCGATAAAGCAGATTGAACTTGAAGATTTTGTACTTGATATTTTACTGACTCTGATTCTTTTTCAGCCAATAGTTGATTTCTTTGCTGAATAAGAGCGTTTAATTTTTCAGGGTCAGATTCTTTTGAAGCAGCCTTGTCATTTTTTTCAAGCGCGGCATCAATTGCTCTTATGTTTGTTGCATGTTTCTCTCTTTCAATTGTGGCATCTTTGTAAGCGTCTTTTGTTTCTTGTCTCTGTCGATAATTTACTGTTAAGCTTTTTTTGCCAGATATTGAGTACTGACGTACTCGGCCACCGTTTGGAGATTCTAGAATCTGTTTTTCCATTTCAGAAACATCACCAACACCAAATGCAATGCCTGCTCTATTTATCATATTGTTGTATGCGTTTTGTCTTTCTTGCTCTGGAAGAGATTTTACCTGTTTAGAGAAACGATCAACTATATTTCCAAGAGCTTTATTTCTTCCTTCTTGAGTTCTAAGAAGACCTCTGTCTTCAAATCTTTCAAAGATTTTTTCCATGCTTGCATTAAACTTTAAAAGTTTTTCTCTCCCATCAGTTCGCAAAGCACGTTCTCTTCTGCCAACCTCATTCATTCTTTTTTGTCTTGGCGTAGTATACTCAATTGTTTCTGCGGGGTATTGAGCTTCTGCAACTTCTTTGTAAGTAGGAATTCTTTTCTTTTGTTGCTGTGCTTTGGTCGCGGTTTGTTTTTGGGACACAGGTCCTGCTGCTGGCTGTGCTGCTGGTTGTCCCACAGGCCGTGATTGAGAGGGCATTGCTTGTCTTTGCGTTTGGCGACGACCCATTAATCTTTGGATATGAGGAGGCATTTGAATGCCTCCTTGGCCAGACTCAAACAAAGCTCTCTGAGTTGGAGATTCTTGTGCAGCTTTAAATCTTCTTGCAAAGTCTTCTGATCGAAGTCGCTCAAAGTCAGTTATCATTGCATGCTCTTCTCTTCTTTTTCCACCAAACTTATGATAATCAGCTTGTTTGCCTATAAGATTGCCAGCAATCTGAAGACCTGCTGATGGCAAGTTTTGATATAAAGATTGAGTAAGAGTGTAGAATGGATTGTTCTGAAGCTTTTGTTGTTCTTCCCTTAACCTTTTGTCATCTTCTGATTTTTTAATTGCATAGTTAAAAAAAGACATACTTTCACCTTATCCTGTAAATGAAAACTGTTGAGCTTTTTGAACAATCTTTTGCCCTTCTACTGATATTTTAGCAGCAATTTCTTCAAAAGATGCTCCTTCTGCACTCATTTCTTGGAATATTTCAAGAGCCAAATCTCCAAGCTCTTTAATTAGACCAGCCTCAGCTCCACCGCTTGTAAAGCCACTAATTTGTGCAGCAATTGGAGCAATAATTTCTTCATTAATTTTTCCATACTGATTAAGCATTGATTCCGTTTGAGCATCATCAAGGCCAAGGATCTTAATTGCATTTTCAATTTTTTGCTGCTCATCAAGCTCTCCTGCTTGAATGTCTAGAATATCAAGAGCATTATACTCTCTTGCCATTTGGGCAAGAGCCGTTGAAATTGCATTGTTTAGCATTGTTGAATGAGAGCCAGACCCAAAAGTTCCCATCATTGCAGCCTGTCTATCAATTCCAGCTAATGCTTGTTGAAGTTGAGTGGCAAATAAATCATCAAGGTTATCTTTTGCTGCTTGTTTTTTGTCTGGATCAATGCCTACATACTCAGATGATGATTGTTGTTGAAGCTCAAAAGGAAGAGCATCAAAGTATTGTTCTTGTTCTGTTTTTTGTTGCTGCAATTCTTCTGCTTCTTGCTCTTCTTGAACTTCTTCTGGAGTCTTGTTTGCTTCAAAATCTGAGGCAACTTGATCTATTAAATCTTGTACATTTTGCTCTTGTTTTTCTTTTTTAAAATCGCCGCCATATTCTTCATAACTTTCTAAAAACTCTTCTCTAGTTTTTGTTTTCTTTAAGTCGCCAGCAGGACCACTTACTACAGTTGTAATTAGACCAGTCTCAGGATCATACTCATAAGTTGTGTTTCCCGCTGCATTACTAAATTTGGTGACGCCAGAGCCATCCCCAGACATAAGTTGAGATGAAAATTGCCTTCCCGGTTGTTGTAAATTTGTGCCAGCAAATTTATTTACAGGAGAAACTAATGATGGCAATGCAGTCATATTTGAAAGGCCCATAGACTGATTCATAGAATTAATCTGATCTGCATCCATTCCTGAAAAAATATTATATCCTCTCCCCTCACCCATATTTTGCATTCTAGATACAACTGGGCGCGTCTGAGTAGGGACAGCCGCTTGCCTTGGCATAGCAGAGGGAACAGGGGGTCTAGGGGCTTGCTGGGCAGGACTGGGGGGTTGCATCCCCAAGGACTGCTGAAAGCTGCTACGTTGGCGTTTCTGCATCTGAGGGGCTGATGGCATATTAGGGTTAAGATTTAAACCTCCAACATTATTCAGCGCCGTCTGTTGGGTCCCTGGAGTTGCTCCCATACCTGTTGAATTACTAGGTGCTTTTGGAGTCTGACCTTTATTATAATTAATTGCCATTTTAGCCCCCTATGATAAATGATTTGCTTTTAGCACTAAACGAAGATTGCAAAGCGGTGGATCTATTGCATTTGCCGGATAGTTTTGTATTACAAATCTAATAAAAGTACCTGCTGTTAGTGCAGTAGCTGCATTTGTTAAAGTTACTTCTGTCCACTGAAATGCTGGCGCAGCACCACTTGCTGTTTCAAATGCAACGCCAGTCTTGCTTGCAACTGATGTAGAGTAAGTTCCTCCAATTGCACTACTAGCCTGAAGATAAAGGTTTGCAGTTTCCCCACCATAGCCCGCATTTTTTTGCAGATTAAATGCAAAATATCCAGCAACAAAAGTTGAATCAACAGGTATTCTTGCGACTGATCCAAGGATTACGTTAAATGCACTAGCAGTAGATACTGGACCCGTAGCATTAATTCCACCGTCTGTTAAAGCTGGCGCTCTTACAAAACCAGAACTTGTTCCAACTCCAGATGCAGAAGAATTTAAAACATAAATGCTTTTTGGATTTGTAAGATTCTCTAAGTCAATGTTTCCATTAATAACACTTGAAATTGCACCAAACTTAGCATTATGCATTTCTGCTGTATGCAGATCGCCGTTGCTATCTCCTGTTAAATTTATATAAGCCATAATAACTCCTAGCTAACAGTAAGCGCCTTCCAAGTAATAGCTATCTTAAGATTAGGCATAATGTCTCCAGCTAAACTACCACTTGTGGGATTTTTGTAAACAATTCTAAAAAAACTATTAGCCGAAATAGTATTAGAGGAATAAACCATAGGTATTTCTGTTGGGCCTAAACCAGCCGAAGTAGTATCAGGATCAAATGTTGCTGATGCAATATCTGAATATGAGCCACTTCCCCCAACCAAAGTATTACTTGTTTGAAAAATTAATTCCATATCAGTTGAAGTAGTAAAAGAGCTAGTCTCAATACAAATTACAGATGTGGCAAGATGCTCTAAGGCTACTGGAGCTTTTGTATAAGAGTTTAATAAAACATTATACGCCCCTGCGGTCGTTGTGGGCTGTTGTGTAGTTCCAGCAAGGTCTCCAATTGTTTTATCTGTCGCATGAACAAGCGTAACGTCAGAATACCCAGTTCCAACGCCTGTGCCGCCCCCAGACTCAGCAACAACAGAATAAGATTTGCTTGTATTGAAATTCCAAGTAAAAATACCTTTTGGATAAGTAAGATTATTATGGTCTATATTCCCATTTAACACATCAACAATTGAACCAAGGTTTTGAAAGCCTGCTGAAATGTTAATGTAAGCCATAATGTCCTCTTTTTATAATCTTAACTAAGACTGCTCTCTTTGTGAACCACCTTTTATATTTGCGTGAACTCTTACCTCAGATATTTGCAAACGGTGTGGCTCGGATGTAGGCATGGCGTATAGATCAACATAAGCAGCCCTGCCTTCCTCATCAGGGACATTTACGCGAGCATATGCCTCAAAGTACTCAGATTGCATTAATGGCGCGTTACTCCCCCCAGGAGACGCGCCTAAAACTAATGTGTTTAGTGTTGATTTTGTATTTTCACTTACACCCTGCTGGGAATTTAATATGGTATCAATAAACTCAACATCTGTTTCTGAAACATCAAAGTGTTTTAACCCCTCTCCCTCTGATCTAACAACAGTTTGAAGTTTTGTTGCAGTTGAAGAGTCGTCAAAGTTTTTAGAAAGCTGTTTTCGCCTTACAGCAACATCTGTACAAATTATTCTTCCATCAGAGTCAACGCGCCCAATCCTTCCTAAACTAACAACAAAAGGAAAGTGAACAGGCGTATCCGTTCCACTTTTAATACCCCTTACGTTATAAGTTGCAACCTCTCTTAAGTCTTGCCGAAACCCAAACTCGTAAATTACACCTTTATCATTTCCAGTAAATATTCTCTGCTGGCCTTTAAAAACATCTGTTGCTACTGATGTCCAGTGAAACAAATTATATGTGGTATTTGACTGGCTGGGTGATGCCGCTGGATTATTCCTATCTGGAGTTCCGTCACCATTAGAGTCCAAAAATGGATTTCCATCTAATGATGTCCCAGTATATGAAGGTTCTTCATCAGCTCCCCATATTGACCATTTTCCAGATCCAGAACCTTCTAACAAATCAGCATAATTATATACCCACACCATATTATTTACTGGTGAGTCGTTAGCAGGAAGGCAGACCATAACCTGCCTTCTTTTGTGATCATTTACGCAAATGGCCTGTGATAATGCTAGTGTGTTTACATGAAAGGGGTAAGCGCTTTTTTGTATTTGCTGCTCTACATATCTTGTACTTTGTGGAACTTCTTGTCCAAACCACAAAGGATCCATCTCAAAAGATACTTTTTTTGCTGAATTGCCATCTGTAATATAACAGCCATCAATCCCAAGAAAAAAAACATATTTGTCAAAATAGCAAAAACCTTTTGAACTAACAGATGGCGTGTCTGAAACTCTTATTCTTCTTGGAGTTCCCGTTCCATGGCCAATAATTTTATAAAGCCTTTTTGTGCCAAACAAAAGAATATCAAAATTAATTCCAGCGCTTGCAAGAATGTCTTCATTGTACACCCAATAAAAACCACTAGGATCTTCAACTGGATAACTTTTCCAAAGCGCAGGCTCAGAAACAAAAACAGCGCCAGGATCAACATTCATCTCATCTCTTGAGAGATTTAAAACATCCTTTGGGGGCTGATTACTTTCTTTTGACTTGGTATTTTCTGCTGGAATAGAAAGAGGCAATGTACTTCTTTCAGAAAAACCACAAGCAATAACTTGGTCAAAAAAGTAAGTAAAAGATCTAGGTCTAAAATTACCAAGAAGATAAGAAAAAACAAGAGGAGTAACTCCTTCTTCTAATTCTAAAATCTCAAGATGATAACTATCTATTACCCTTTCTATTTGCCAAGCCCTGCCAGAACCGTTGCAAAAATAAACAAATCTTCCAGCTTCCACAAAAGAGTATTGGTCTTTCTGATTATAAGGTTCACCATATTCACTTGCTGTTAAACTTGCTGGACCATAAACGGCGTCTCCGTTTTGATCCAATATCTTAAAATTCATTCTTTTATTTTGCGTGTCCGCATAAATACAAATAATTCTTAAACCGCCAAATACTCTTGTGCAAAACAAACCAGTAAATTTGTTTCGAATATTTCCGGTATCATGGAATTTTTTAAGCCCGGGCCTTTCTTTCCAAAAGCCACGATGAGACAAGTCTACATTAAACAAAAGGTTTGGAGCATCTTGAGGCTTAACCTCTCTTGCATCCATTCCCTTTAAAGGTGTTTTGTATATTGCTATTGGAGGTGATGATGCTCGCATCTAGTACTCCCAGCGCATGGGGTCTCTTTGTTGTGGTTGCTGCCGTTGTCTGTGACGGCAGCCCATCTTTAAGTTTGAATCGTACTGGCCAATCATTTCTTGATACAAGGCAACAAGTTGATTCGTGTCTTCGCCTTTTGCGCTTTTTGCTTGTATTGCAGCCTTGTAAACAATAGCTGGATGAAACTGAGGAAGAAAACCACCAAGAAGGTCTTGATCATCATCCTCCAAAGAAGGTAGCGCATCTGGCGTCCAACGAATATAAATATAAACATCATTTCTTGGAACAGGTCTTAAATGAAAATCTTTGCCCAAAAAGAAAGCTTGAATGGTGCTGTTGTTAGAGCCAAAGGTGAAATTTGGTATACTAATTGTTTTATCAAGTGCTATGCCGCCAGAAAACCCTGTTGAAGAAGATGCTCCATTAACATTTCCATAGGCATCAAGATCTGTCCTGCGAACCATATTAAGCTGAGTAGGCATATTATTTACGCCAATATCTTCATTCTTTGGGAGAGTTCCAGCGTACCAGATTGCCATAGGCAAACCACTAAGTTTTGCGTTTAGATCAACGCTTGTCTGGTCTTTTTCATAAGTAAATCTTCCATTCATTTGGAAGATCTCTGGGCCATAATTAACAACCCTGTGATACATATCTAGATTGGCATCTGTAAGAAGATCTAAAAGATACTGGTTGGTCCAGCCACCAGAGCCATCCACCTTACCACGGCGTTGCAAATAACCATTTAAACGGCGAACAGCTTCTTTTACTTTCATGGCAATATAATCCCAGAGGCAGTTTTGTTTCTATCAAAGGCAGCACCAAAGTGCTTACCACCATGATTCGGACCTTTGCCGTCTGGACCAAGACGAAGATTTAAGTCTTCTCCCATGGCTCGTTTCCAAATCCAAAACATGTCATCAACGCGACCCTGAGCCTCATTGATAGCATCTTTCATCTTTATGTCGTTAGCTTTTTCTTTCTCTCGTTCCATTCTTTCTAGCGCAGCATGTCGCCCTTCGCGCCAGTCTAAAACAAGCATTCTTAAGCCATCTAAATGGGTATCGTTTGGAGTTTCATAAACCCCAGCCTGTCCAATCTTTTCAATAGTCATAATTGTAAAAATTGGTTTTTCGCCACGATACATAGGTGTGTTTGGTTTTTGTCCAAACACAATCCATTTATTTATCGGAGATCCATCAAAGTTTTTTTCAATAAATCTAAGATAAAACTCTTCATCAGGAAGTAAGCCATCTAGAAGATTGGCCCTCCGCTCCCATTCTTGATGGGGAGCGGAGATTCCATTCCTGACTATGTTACGGAAATAATCCATTTCCTCTCGGATAAGATCATTCCTGTTTTCTAACATAGGCAACATAAATTAAACTCCAAGAGCGCTTTCGTTTGGACCACCACCAACGGCTTCCATTTCAAGCATTACAAAAATATCTCCATCTGCTGCGGCTCCATTTAGATGAAGTCGAAGTCGAGGAAAATCGCTTGAAGTAAAAACGTAGTCATAAAGAGCACCCGCTGCACCAGCAGCACCCTGAGTAGGTGTAAAGACTTGCTCTACACCAACCGCTGTCAACGCCTCAGTAAGTCCAATTTCGATTACACCATCTGGATCACTAGATGGTCCAATTTGGATTGTTGCTGTATTACCTGCTGCAAGATCTTGCGTAGCAATAGTGATTACACGTTTAACTTTAAACTGACCGCCATTGGGTAAAACAAACTTAGCAACATTGTCTTGCTCTGTTCCTCCAGACCCAATGACAATGTGAGCAGGTGTAAACAAATTTGCTGTTGGTCCAGCACCTCCATTAAGATCTGTACCAACAACCATGCGCGACCCATATCGCCACACTCTTAAATTATCATTCGCCATTTTAATTCACCTTAATCCTTATATTCAACAATTGGCGCAAGTCGCGCAAAAAAGACAACTTTTGGTCCATTGGTAACATTACCTGCTCCCCTAGCAAGTAATAATTGCCCAGAATAAAGCCGAGGAACACCGTCTTGATCAATATTTGTGTAGCCCACAGCTCCTGGAGTTGGATCTGTGCTTATTGGTCGAAAGTCACAATTGATGCCCGAAGGACTGCTATTTGTGCTAATTGTTGTTCCTACGGGAGCATCTGATCCTTTAGGCAAATCACAGGCATCAACAAAAGAATTTGTATCCCCCTGAATCCCAACGTCAGCAAAATTAGTGTCAACAGTAGCATTTGTTCCAACGACTATTACCGTATATCCAACTTCTAAAACTCGGTAGTTTTTACCAGCAACAGCAGTACTTGGTTCATAATTATAAACACTTGTTCCCATGCTTGTTGTGTCAATTAATGGGGTGCTTATAAGAACTTCCCCAAGTTGATTAGAAACATTGTGTGCTTTTTGAAAACTCATATTTCCTCCTTAAAAGGAGGGGGGTCAGAAACCCCCCAACTCATTAAGTTGCGATAAGGCCAGTTGGGACTCGAATGTCCTCTTCTCGACCTTGGCAACGTGGGTTTTCACAAACAAGTTCAAACTCATTGTACGCATATGCTTGGAAAGCAAACGTACCAGGAATCTGCTTGAAGATAGAACCAGTTGAGGTATCCCAACCGTAATCACCAAGCTTGACTCGCTTCATAGCAGAACGATCCATAATGGTGTAGCTGTTCAATGGAGCAGATCGTGCTGTCTCCCATGGAATCTGACGTGCACCATACTGGTATGCAATTGTGCTATGACCTTTAAGAGCTTTGAGGTCTGTCTGCATGTATACAGGGTCAATTTCTTGGAGGTAAACCTGAAGCAAAGAGTTATGTGAGAAGATAACTGGATCCATCTCATCAACATCTTTAGGCCCAAGATCTCCCATTCGCATCAACAAGCTAGTAATACGCCAGTGATTAAAGTCACGAAGAGCATTGTTGTTGTCAATAATGAATGACTGCCAAGGTGAAGCTGTGGCTCGATCAATTCCATGGTAAACACCAGTGTTATTAATTGCGTCAGCAAGACCTGTAATACAGTTACCCCATTCGTTGCCGTTTGCATCACCTTCAACAACAAAGTCATTGTCAGCAACATTAACAGCGGGAGTCACAGTAATTGTCTGTGCAGCTTGATCAACAGAAGTAACAGTGCATGTATCAGCAGTGTTGGCTTCAAGTTGAGCGGCTGTACCAATAGCAAGCTGCATTCCGGGGCGCATGTAACGAGCGCCCGCGTAGGTGCTCATGTATGCCTTTGTTTTAAATGCAGCAGCAGGGTCACACTCACGCTGTTGAAGCGTAATAGTTGTTCCAGCAACTGCACCGTTTACAAGGGCAAGAACACCAGAGTTTGCATTGCTTGTTCCTGCAACAGTGCTACCAACAGCACCACCAGCAGTACCACCCCAGTACTTAGGTCCGATACGATTCCGGTGAGAGTTCTTAGCATCAGAAACCAACTCATCCATGATCTGTCGGTACATACCGGGCTTTTCATGGGCGCGAATTAGCTTAGGACCGGTGATCTCCACAATATCCATGTGGGGGAACAACTTAACCATTGCTTCATCATAAGCAGGTGGGTTGTACACAGGAAGAACTGGAGCAGCAGCACCGGGTCCACCAGAAACAAATCGACTTCCGCTACCACCTGCTGTTTTGTACAGGTAGTATTGAGAGTCTCCACCATTCCAATCTTCTTGATTAACAGAATCAATCCACTTCTCAACATCATCAACTGTGTCGAGAAGTTTAATAATTACATCAGCGTAAGTGTACTGAAACAGTTCACTAAACGCTCCGAACGAACTTTGGGCTGACTTTGGAAGTGCCATTTTATTCTCCTATATTAATTTTTTTGCCGTTTAAGCAAATTTTCGAGGAGATCTCCAGCTTCCTTTGCATTGCTAGGAGCTTGGGGCATCTCTTCGAATCCAGCAGAAGCAAACATATCAGGCACCATTGCCTTACGCTCCGCTTTTTCACGGCGCTTTCTGTTTTCTTCAGCTACTGCTGATTCTAATTTATTAAATTTTTTCACCCTTTCTTGAGCGATATTCAACGCAATTTCTTTTACATCGCCAACGGGTTGACTTAAGCTTTGTCGTCTTTTTACTTCATCGGCAGCATCAAGCATAATTAATCTTTCAAAATCCATAATGCGTCCAGACTCTGGATGCTTGTCCTTAAAAGATTTTAGTGCTCGATCAACCTCACGACCAGCAGTTTGTTGAAGAGCGTCAGTTGCATATTTTTCAACCATTTGAATCCTTGGCTCAAGGCGCTCAGAAACAATCTTTTCAATCATGTTATGAACACTTGCTGCCTCTGGGGCTGCCGGAATATCATCCATAAATGAATCATTAGAAGACCCAACGGAAGATTCAACACTCTCTAACCTTCCTTTTAAATAAGATTCATTCTTTTTTGACTCTTCCATGGCTTGATAAGCCTGATTATAATAATTTTGAAGTTTATCGTTTTCAGACTTCATTTGATCAATAGTTGATTGCAACTCTGCAATTCTTTCTTCTGCTGTTTTGCTCATTACCCTTCCCTGTTAGTTTGGTGCATTACCCTCTACACCTAGTTCACCTGTAAACCCTGAAGCTATTGCGGGGGTCATTGCTGGCCCCTTTTGATTACCGCCCTTTTGGGCAGTAACGTCTGGTCCGGCCCCGGCCTCTCCAAGAGGTCCGGGAGCCTGTGGAGCTTGTGCTGGAGCTATTGCAGCTTGGTGTTGCTGTAGCAATAGCTCTAGTTTTTGTTGTTGCTCTTGAGTGTAGTCTAAGAAAAACTTAGGGTCTCTCATAGCTTCTAACAAAACTCCAATATGTTTTTGATGATCCATCCACGGTTTAAAAAATGGCTCTTGACCATCTCTTATCCTAAGAATATTTATGTTTGCAACTGCTTTATCTCCCGGTTCTTCTACGTCTGTCAAACGAGCAGCAACAGGAGCGCCCAATAACAATTCTACAATTGCGTCATTTCTTGGGTTGCTTTCTTGCAGCATTCCATTTGCTGCAAGTTGCATAATTGCACTTCTGGTTTGGTTTGGATAAGAAACAGCAGCAGAGCCGGGAACCATTCTTACCTCAAGCAAATTAAAAGGAGTTCCATCAAACTCATAAACAGATGCTTGGTGATCAGAACCCATTAATGCAAAAGTATAGCCAATAGGAAGATGGTCTTGGCAAAGTCGTACAAGGTGGGTCGCCTGATGAGCTTGAGATGCCTCAATTTCTTGGACTGTTGGAGCCATAGCAATTTGGTTCTCTTGGAGCAATCTATCCAGATACGCCCCGCTGTCACCACGAGCAGGAGCGGAACCACCAACAGGAGAAGACGTTAGACTCAGCGACTCCAAATCAGCCATCGCATCTTGTCTCATTTGAAACAAATGCGGTGATATTTGGGGTGGTGTCATAAAGGTAGGCTTCTCTTCACCATAAGGAACATACTCGTATATCTCACCAGGACGACCCTGAAAGTTAGTATCATTTGAGCCATGTGGTTTTAACATGGGAGGGTCAGCAGTTCTTTCTGCTGCCCTGATTTCAATATGCTCAACAAGATCTAATCTTTGTTGAGCTTGTCTTAATACATCAACAACACATAGACCCCAGCCACGATCAGTAAACTGGCGATCCCTGTAAGTAGTATGCGGATAGTCATTATATGGCAAACCATCAATAAGTTTAATTATTTGATCTCCAGTGTATATACACCTAAATCCAGACTTATAATCAATACCTAAAGAAGAAGAGGCAATAGGAGCATGGTAAAAATCCCAAACCTCAACCATTGATTGAGATTTAGAATTATAAGTTTCTCGTAAACCAAAAGTAGAATCTACTTCTCTAAACAAAAATGCGTCTTCAGGTTCGTATTCTTTGCTTAATTTAGACATATCAACGTCTGGAAAATAAATTTCCATTAAATCATAAGGAATTAATTTTCTTTCTGCATAATTCATGCACTGATTTACAGTTAAATGTCTCCAATGTGGATCTGGAAAGAAATTAAACGGATGAACGGACCTGGTTGAAGGCAATCCGGTTTGATAAGTTGTTGTTTTTAAGGTTTTTTCTTCTGTAAATGGCATATCAACCAAAGATGGCTGATTAAATTCATCTAAAAGAGGAACATTTAGTGTAGAATACTGCGGTTGGCCATTTTCATAGCTTATTTCTTCTACAAACTCGCCAATATTTGGGTTCCATTGAGTTGCCCATATGCCATTTCCAAAAACCATCATGTTCATCATTGCCGCATGGTTGGCATATATGGTTTCTTTCTTTTCCCAGAAATGCAAAATTAAACTATTTGCTACAATAGATTTTTTTCTTGTGTCTCTGTCGTTTGTTGCGGGAATACACTCTGGCATCATTCGAGGAGAAATTAATTTTGCATGATATTTTCTTAACTTATCCATAACTTGGGGATTGCTTGATTGGCCACCCCCAAGGTTAATAGGTCTTTGAGTTCTTGGGTCGTACTCAACATTTGTATAACCTGCCGCAAAAGCAGCGTTTTCATACCACCTGTACTCTAATGGCTTTCTGGCATCTTTGTTTCTTTTTACGCATTGTTTAACGTAATCTAAAACTTTTTGTTTGTCATTTGTTGCCATTTTTTAAAATCCATAAGGGTTTTGAACGCCATATTGTAATGACAAATTAGTTGTTGTTGGTTCAAAAATATACGGATTGTTAAAAGCTTGCAATTGTGTTTTTTGAGGGGGCGGCAAAAGTGTTTCTTTTGCTTCTTCTTCATCAGGTTCAAATAAGGCTGAAAACATATCTGTAATAGAATTTAACCCTAAGCCAACAGGGATTCCAGCAGGCCCTAAAGCAAGTCCTGCTGCGCCAGACAATCCTTTTCCAATTCCTTGGACTGCTCCCTGACCAATTCTTTGCCCAGTGCTTTGCTGCGGCTGAGAATATCCATATTGTTGTTGTCCATAATACATATGACATTCCTATTGATTGGGGTCAAAGGCCATAAAGGGCCTTTGATCTTTTTGCTGTTCTCCAAGATTTAAATAAATTTCAGGATTTTGCATTCGTTGTTTAAGAACAGACTCCATTGCTTTAGGCAATGGAAGTCCTGACATTCCCATTTGTTTTTTTGCGCCAGTATTCATTGGTGCGCGAGAAGGCGCTGGTTTGGGGGCAGGGCTTTGTTCTTTGTTCATAAAGTTTAATAACTCCATCGCAAATTTATACTTATCTTGCGCTTCTTCGGATCGAACTCGTTCAAGAGAGCTAAAGTCTTTATATTTAAAAGTTGGATCTCCTGTCATTGTTTTTTGGCTTTCTACTGGACCCGGATCAAAATCTCCGGGTCCGTATTGAGGATTAAAGTTTCGAGCTTGATCAATTGGAAAATTAACAACATTTCCAGGAAAACGTTTTGCTCTTTCAAAACCCTCTTTGCTGTATCCAAGGGGTTCTCCCGGCAAACCTCCAAGAAGCTGAAGTTTGTTTTCATATTCTGCCATTGTTTACCTCTGCATCCAAAAATTTAACATTGAGCTATTATTTAAACTTTTATTTCTTTTGCTATTTGCTTTAACGGTCGCCCTTAAGTCATCAAAAGTCAAGACTTTAGGCTGGGCTTGTTCAATTGGTTTTCTGCACTTTAAACACACACCACCCGCTACAACAGCATGTTGGCATTCTTTTTTTTCTTCAACTGGTTGATACATGGCAGTTCCCATATAGGGCAACTGCCTGCTGGCATAAATACCAAGCATTAAACATGTAACTTCATCGTCGTGGTATCTTTCTCCAGTAATAGGATCTGTACCATCCATAGCTTCAGGCAACATTCTAGAACTTTTTTTAACAAAGACTTCTAATTCTCTTAACGTATTTGGGTTTTTAACAACACACATTCCTTGTTTAAAAAATGCTGTAGCAGAACTTACTGCCTCTGATTTACTTCGACCAGTCATTCTCCAACCTAAATACTTTGTTGGAGATTCATTTTGAAT
>CESK01075678.1_pt1 | contig 24167 bp, 19 predicted proteins | sample 531091 | NCBI WGS metagenome assembly CESK01 (sample SAMEA2621271, study PRJEB7988) | marine metagenome | biome: marine biome (ENVO:00000447); feature: surface water layer (ENVO:00002042); material: "saline water (ENVO:00002010), including plankton (ENVO:xxxxxxxx)" | depth 5 m
AGCAATTTTGCAGGCTTCTTCCGGCGAGTAACCTTGTCGCATCATTTCAACGATCAGGGCACTTCCGGCAGTTTTAACGACTTCTTCTCCAAGTCCGGTAGCACAGGCAGCTCCGATTTCGGGATCTACAAAAAGTCCGGCGCCAATAAGTGGGGAATCTCCAACTCTGCCATGCATTTTCCAGGCAGCACCACTGGTTGTACACGCCCCTGAAAGCCTTCCTTCTGCATCAAGTGCAAGCATGCCGATGGTATCATGGTTTTCAATATTTACTTCCGGCTCGTACTTTCCGTTTTCCAACCATTTTTCCCATGCTTCTTTTGCTTTGGGAGTAAGCAGGTCCATTTCTTCAAAACCTTGGTCTTTTGCAAATTGCTGAGCGCCTTTGCCAGCCAGCATAATGTGGGGCGTTTCTTCCATCACCTTACGTGCTACTGAAATGGGGTTCTTATAATTCTGAAGAAAAACTACGGCTCCACATTCGCCTTTATCGTCCATGATGCATGCATCAAGAGAAACAATACCTTCTCTATCCGGTCGTCCGCCGTAACCAACAGACATATTCATTGGATCGTCTTCTTCAACCCGCACTCCAGCTTCAACGGCATCTAAGGCGTAACCTTCATTCTCAAGAATTTTCCAGGCAGCTTCGTTAGCTTTTATTGCAGTATTCCATGTCGCAATTACAACAGGTTTACTTCCTGTAAATTTGTTGACATTCGTGCATCCTATTCCTGCAAGTGGAATAGCTCCAAGAAATCCGGTTTTTAAAAACTGCTTTCGGTTTAGCATAACGGTTAATCTATCCTCATTGGATGAGCTTCTGTATTGAATACATGCTTATCCAGATCAAATACTTTGTCATTGGCAAAAAGGAGGTAAGCATATTTCAAAGTTTCAGCTAAGAAAAAGCTTTCCATATCATCGCTTTTTTCTTTTGTGGTCACGTCAGCTAAAGCAGCATAACCGTGCTCGGTTTTACAATATTCGATCAGACTCTGGAACATAACTTTTCCCATTTCAATATATTTTTCATCGCCGGTTGCTTTATAGAGATAGTATGCAGATTCAATATTTTCAGGACGCAAAGGATAACCCGCCCAGGTTACTTCCATATCAACATAATTCAGACCTTCAGGTTCAATTCCATGTAGCTGCCACATCTTAAAATTTGATTCCTGAACTTTTTCTGCAGTTTCAATGTCTCCTGCAAGCACTAAAACTCCGGGCATAAAAGCATCCAATGCTCCGTAAGTAGTTGCAGTCCGTTCTCCTGTATCCATATTTGCACGGCCGTACCATGTACCGGTTGCAACTTCGTCGAGTAAATATTTTTCCAGAGCGGGTTCATGAGCTTTCCATATTTTTCGGAAGTCTTCATCTCCAAAAAGCAGCCAGGATTTCAACGCATATTCGTAATAAGAGTCTATCATTCCGGAAATATGAGCTTCTTTATTTTGCCATTCTCCGGTTTCCACATCAATAGTTGTTCCTACTAACCCGATCTCTGATCTGCGTTCATATAATCCCAACATCGCTTTTTTGGCGTTGTTATAAAAAACAGAATCCTGTGTATGTTTGGTGAGCGTACCGAATTCGATCATCAAAGTTCCAATCTCAGCAGGATTATTAACCTGCCATTCGGTTTCTCCGGTTTTAAGATTTACACGCCCGTAAGTCATACCGGTGGCAGAATCAAAAGCAGGTAGCAACCTTCTTCCCAGATCTTCAGCTAATTCCAGAAATCTTTCGTCACCATCCATCTCGTACGCTGAAAGAAGTCCTCCTAAAAGACGGATAGTTATCTCAAAATTGGAAACAAAGAAGTCATGATCAAAAGACAGTTCTGAAAATATAAGTTCTTTTGCTTCTGCTGCTTCTTCATCCAATCCCATTAGTATCATTGTGTCAAATGCATCAACAGGCGTCATAAGTAAAGACGCGTCGTACCAATTTTTTGAGGATTTTGATAAAGGTTTGAGCGCATCGTCGCCCCAGGCATGCTGTTTGTAACCATTCCATGCGTGCAGAAATTCTTGTTTTACTTGCTCAGCTAATTTTTCTTTATCTGATTTCTTAGGAGCACAAGCAAGGCTAATTGCAAGTGCGAAAAGCAGGTATCTCTTCATTAATTATTTTGGTCTTTCTTCTGTTTGTATTGCCCAGTTTTTATTAGGTACAGATCCCATTTCAAAGATCAATTCTCCACCCTCCATAATCTCTTTGTGAGAAATATAACTTTTCTCCAAAAGCACTCCATTTAAAGTAGCTGTTTGAATGTATATATTTTTATTGGAAACTCCATTGGTAATGATTGTAAAAGTCTTTGCGTCTGATACACTTATAGTTACTTCTTCAAACTGAGGAGTTCCGATCACATAATTACCGGATGCCGGGTTAACAGGGTAAAACCCCATTGCTGAGAATACATACCAAGCCGACATTTGTCCACAATCTTCATTTCCGCTTAATCCATCAACTTCTGTTGAGTATTGTGTGTTCATGATTTGATGTAAAATCTCTTGAGATTTCCACGGTTTTCCGGCATAATTATATAGATACCCGATATGATGACTGGGTTCATTTCCGTGTGCATATTGGCCAATTAATCCGGAAATATCTGGTGAGGTATTGTCTCCGGTGATATCAGAATCCTGATTGAACAGAGAATCCAAACGTTGTGTAAAAGCGTCATCTCCACCCATCAACTCTATAAGTTTATCAATCTGGTGAGGGACAAACCAACTATGTTGCCATGCATTGCCTTCGGTATAGTCAGTGTTTACGCGATGAACGGATCGCTTAGGGTCAAAAGGTTCTACCCAGTTTCCTTCTTTAGTTTTACCACGCATAAATTTCGTTTGTTCGTCATATACATTTTGCCAGAATCCTGAACGAACGATGAAATGTTCATAGTCAGATTCTTTACCAAGCATAAAAGCCATTTGAGCGATAGCCCAATCATCAAAAGCATATTCTAAAGTTTTAGTAACTGATTCTACTTCTAACTCAGAAGGGATGTATTGATACTCACGATATAAATCGGTTCCTCGCTTATTTTGCATAGCACTGGTTTTCATTGCTTCGAAAGCTAATTCCGCATCATAACCTCTGAATCCTTTTGCATAGGCATCAGCAATAACCGGAATAGCATGGTAACCGGTCATGGTATTGGTTTCATTTCCATGCAATTCCCAAACGGGCAGCAATCCATTTTCTTCATAAAAATCCAGCATAGTCCGGATCATATCATTAACTCTATCAGGATTCGTAATGGTAAGCAAAGGATGTTGTGCTCTAAAAGTATCCCATAAAGAATAAATGGTGTATTTGGTTTGGTCTTGATCTACATCAGAAAACAAAACCGGAGCTAGCTTGGAATGATAAAGAGCGGTATAAAATATCTTCTTTTTTTCTTCGTCTCCCTGAACTTTGATCTTACTGAGTTCTTCATCCCATCTCATTTCAGCAAAGAGCTTGGTTTCATCAAAATCCCAGTCCTCCAAAGTTTCCAGATTTGCTAAAGCTCCTTCTACACTTTGTGATGAGATAGCAATTTTAGCCAAAACTTCTCTTCTGTTATTTTCAAATTCCAGTATTCCAAACGAAGTAAACCCTTTATAATCAGCTGAATCAGCGAGTAAAAAATCGGTGGAAAACTCCATAGCAAAATACACATGTTGATCATTCGCCCAGCCTGAAGATCTTCGGTAGCCTACTATTTTTTTTTGATCACCTTCTCCTACAACTTTGAAATATCCTTCGGTGAAAGAATCCCAATTCAAACTATACCCTAAATCCAGATTTAAGAACTGAGGATCTCCGTATTCGAAAGTAAATCGGTACAGAGCTACTCTCTCTGTTGCTGTCATTTCTGCATTGATCTCATAATCATCCAGATAAACACTGTAATATCCCGGAGAGCCTTTTTCGAGATCGTGAGAAAACTTTGAAGCATAACTTCTTTTGCTTTCGTATTTAGCTGGATCTGAAAGTAAAACTTTTCGATTGGTTGGCATGATCAGAATGTCATTCAGATCTCCGATTCCCGTTCCGCTAAGATGAGTTTGAGCAAAACCTGTGATAATACTATCCGAATAGTGATAACCGGAAACCCAATCCCAGCCCGGAGTTCCGTTTACAGGACTTGGCTGTATCATCCCAAAAGGAAGTGTAGCTCCAGGGTAAGTATGGCCATGCCCACCAGTACCGATGAATACATCTACGTACTTATTGGGAGACTCGTAGTTGGAGCATGAAATAAAGAAGATGAAGAGAGGAAGTAATATATATGCTTTTTTCATGACAGAATGATACAAAAATTGAGTATGGTTTTCGAGATATCTGTGTAATCTTCCGGGGCATCCTGAACTTGTTTCAGGATCTTGTGTAAAAGCTATTTCTACTTCATGTGAAGTCCTTGTTTGAATATTTGTAGCAATTTGCGGGAAATAAATTTGGAACCAGGGCGAAATCAGGATTGTGTTGTAATCAAATTAGCGGCAGAAAAAATCTCTGTTAGGTTAATAAACAATATGTAGTAGCGTAAGATTTTACGCTACTACATATCTCTACATTGAATCTTTCCTGGTTCCAATCCATATTTGGGAACGTGAGGTTGAAGCTCCTGCTCGGCTAGTAATTATTTAACCTAATTCTTCTTCTTCCAAAAACTCCAAAAACCTCTGAACTGCTTTTCCTCTATGGCTGATCAGGTTTTTGATATTGGGGTCCATCTGAGCAAAGGTCTCTGCAAATTCATCCGGAATAAAAATGGGATCGTAGCCAAAGCCTTTTTTCCCGATCTGTTCTTCGATAATTGTTCCTTTACAAACTCCTTCAAAAGTCCACTCTTGGTCTCCATCAACTAAAGCAACAACGGTTCGGAATTGTGCATTGCGGTTTTCTTTTCCTTTCAAAGCATCCAATAACTTCATGACATTATCCTGATAAGTAGCATCTTCTCCCGCATAACGTGCAGAATAAACTCCGGGTGCCCCATCTAAGGCCTCAACTTCTAATCCGGTGTCATCAGAAAGGGCAGGAATTCCCGTTTCTTGATTTACATATAGTGCTTTTTTGAGTGCATTCCCTTCAAGTGTTGGTTTATCTTCTTCTACTTCTTCAAGATCGGGGAAGTCGAGAGCAGAAAACACATCAATTCCCAGATGAGCCACTAATTGCTTCATTTCTTCGATCTTATTCTTATTTCTTGAAGCGAGAATCAACTTATCCATCTGGCAAATCTTCTTTTCTGGGATTCAGTTTGTAATAAAGGTTAATAGCGCTACCAACGGTGAGCATGGCATTCAAAACTGTGAAAATAAGATCATTGCTTAAAATAGAATAGATAGTTAGTAACAAGCTTGAGGATACATACATCAAAATGAAAGCTAAACTGATATCCGTTTTACCTTGTTTGATAGTTTGCCAGGTTTGAGGGATCCAGGCGCCAATCAAGATTGCAAATCCAGACCAGCCAAGTATTTCTATACCACTCATGAAATCTGGTTTTGAATTTCTTTGATTGATTTCATCGGCAAGCGTGGTCCGTATTGAGAGACAATCTTTGAGGATGCCAGACTAGCTAACTTACCGGAACCTGCATAGGAATGTCCGTTTGTTATTCCATACAAAAAAGCTCCTGCAAACATATCACCGGCACCATTGGTGTCTACGGTATTTACCTGATAAGGTTCAATATCGATAAAGGTGTCTCCATCAAAGATCATTGCTCCGTTTTTGCCTTGAGTTATAACAAATTTCTTAGCGAATTTCTTAAGTTCTTCTCTGGCTACATTAATGTTAGAGCTGCCTGTGAATTTAAGAGCTTCATCTTCATTGCAGAAAAGTAAATCAACTCCATCTCCAATCACTTCATGAAATAACCCCTTAAATCCCTCAACGATCGATGGATCAGAAAGAGTTATCGAGGTCTTTACGCCATTTTTTTCAGCTAACTGTTTAGTTAATTTCATAGCTTCAAACGCAGTAGGAGAAGCAACTAAATAACCTTCCAAATAAATATATTCGGAATTTTGAATGGCTTCTTCGCTTACTTCAGATGTTGATAGCGAAGTTGTGATGCCAAGAAACGTATTCATGGTTCTGTCTGCGTCATCAGTTATCATAACAAGACACTTACCTGTTATTCCATGTTCCTTAGTTTTGCCATCAAGATTGGTGGCTATTCCTGCTTCTGTAAGATCGTTAAGATAGAATTGACCGAATTCATCATCAGCTACTTTGCATGAGTAAAAAGCACTTCCACCAAATTGTGAAACAGCCATTACAGTGTTAGCCGCAGACCCACCAGACTTTTTTTCGGTGTTTTTACCATCAATAGCTTTTATCAATCTGGTTTGTGTTTCTTCATCTACTAAAGTCATTAATCCTTTCTTAATATTATGATCAGAAAGGAAATCCTGACTTACTTCAAAATCGATATCAACAAGAGCGTTGCCAATACCATAAACGTCATATTTTTTTGCCATGTGCCGGATTAGAGCATTCAAATTTCTAGGAGATGGAAAGTACGGACAGTTGCTGTTCTTTGAAAGCTATTAATCCTTGAATATGCTGATAATGATAAACCTAGTGTAAATAAAAAAAGCGATTCTCAATCTGAGAACCGCTTTTTATTGAATGAATTCAGTTTAGTGAACTATGATTGGATCGGCATTTCCGTCAGGGTCTCCGGATACAGTTCCATTCGTGCTTGGGTTACCGAGAAGTAACACACCAGCCGCATGTGGGGCCGCCATTGATGTACCACTTATCGTGTTATAACTACCATTTTTCCATGTTGATTTTATTGAAACGCCAGGAGCAGCATAATCAATAGGAGGGTTTCCATAATTTGAAAACGAAGCCCATGAATCATTGCTATTCATAGCAGAAATGGTATAAATATTATTTCCATTTACACGAGCAGGAGAATGATTATTTGCATCATCGCTTTCGTTTCCTGCAGCAAGTACAAATTTAACACCGGAAGATTGAGCCGCATTTTTAACGGCATCATCGACTGCCTGAGAAACAGGGCCTCCTAAACTCATATTGGCAACATCTCCGGAACTACCATTTGCAGCTACGTGATTAATGCCAGCAATAACTCCTGAATAAGAACCGCTACCTCTAGCTCCAAGTACTTTAACAGGAATTACTGTAGCTCCAGCGGCAACTCCAATAACTCCCTCAGTATTATCTATTGCAGCTATTGTTCCGGCAACATGAGTTCCGTGACCATTTCCATCATCTAAACTCTTACCATCTTTACCTGAAGTGAAAGCGTTATAACCACGGCTTGCATCAACATTTAGATCGGGGTGATCCAAATCAATTCCTGAATCAAGTATCCAGGCAACACCATTTCCGGTATATGTTACACCACCATTAACGCGGGTAATACCATAAGGAGTTTCTTGGGAGTCGGAGCCACCTCCGCCTCCACCACCGCCGTCACAGGGACCACCTTTTGGTGTTCCACAGGGAGGAGCAAAAGTGATCATTCTGTCTTGTTCAATATAAGAGACATTTTCATCTCTCTGAAGTCGTTCAAGTTGTTCATCATCTAATTCTGCAACAAAACCAGGCAGGGCATGGCTATATGTATCCTTTACTTTATCCAGCGATAAATTATTTCTTGCAATGATTTCATTCCTTACACTCTCAATCTGGCTAACTTGTCCCGGGATTATCTTATTTTTTTCGGATCCTTTTAATACAACAATGTATTGGCCCGGAATAGGGGATGGCTCTGAGATATTTTCTTCAGTTTCAGGAATAATGGAAGTACTATCTGTACATCCAATAACAGCCACTATAGTTAAAACTCCGAATACGAGACCTCGCAGTAAATATTTTTTCATTCTATTGTGATTAAGTTAATAATTGTTTCTACTGTCAATATTGTAAATACTCTAACTTTATTTACACAAATTAACACAGCGTTTATTCTACTTTAAAAATGATGGAAAGGCAATTATTTAAAGGTATATTTTTATTGATGATATAGACGAAGCATGTGGAAGGTTAAATAAAAGATAGTTTAATGATCAAATTGTTACATTTTTATACATGAAAAATTTCAAAAACTATATTCAGAAAAGGCTGGAAAGGGGGCTTCCTGGAGAAAAAGCCCAAAATATTATGCGCCCTGCACCAAAGATTGAGCGCAAAAATGAAATGACTTACAAGCCCTCTACTGAAAATTTCAGAAATAGCAGCGTGTTAGTTCCTTTAGTGACTTGGAAAGAAGAATTAGAAATTATGTTCACGCTTAGAACTGCAGGTATTAAGCATGGAGGTCAGATCAGCTTTCCGGGAGGAGGTAGAGAAGGAGACGAAACTATTGAAGAAACAGCATTAAGAGAAGCCCATGAAGAAACAGGTTTAAAGCCAATTAATGTTGAGGCAGTTGGGTGTTTAACTTCGCTTTATATAAACCATTCAGAGAATATGGTAACTCCAGTGGTAGGATTTATAAAAGAAGAACAGGAATTCTGCGCAAACCCAAACGAAGTAGATGAAATCTTTACTGTGCCAATCTCAAAGTTGGTAAATGGAGAGTTTTCAAAGGTGGAAGACTGGAAGTTACGAGACTTGGATTACAGCATACCGCTTTGGGATGTTCATGAAGTTCCATTATGGGGAGCAACAGCAATGATGTTGAGCGAGTTTGTAGAATTATACAAGGAGTTCTTGGATGAATAGTGAATCTTTTTGATATCTGGAAGGTACGGATGAGAAGAGAACGTTCTTATAGCTTTTCTAAAGCTGTTTCAAACCAAATCAGAAGCCTTTTTCCCTAAATTCATTCCAAGTGCAACCCCCATTCCGCTAAGTCCGGCAGCAAGAATACAATTTTCATCAATCTGTTCTATGAGATAAGATTTCGATTCAGTAAATCCCATGATGCCTGACCATTCTTGTTCAATCTCCCAGCCTTGAGGTAATTTCAGGAAGTCATTAGAAAAATTGATCAGATATTCTTTGATGGTTTCATTAACTCCAAATTCTGAAGTAGTTTCAGCATCATAATTAATATTTCGGCCTCCACCAATCAAGATTCTGGTATCTCCTACATTTCTGAAATAAACATATCCTTTGTTATAATGAAAAGTTCCAAACCACTCTAAAGCAGGCATTTCTTTAGTTATAAACACATATCCTCGTCCCGGTTTTATGTTGATTTGAGGAAGAAGTTTATTTGTAAAGGCGTTGGTTGCGATTATGAGGTTTTTAGACTGAAATTTATGACCGTGTTCAGAAATAACTAAATTGGATATAGAGTCCAGTTCTTCAATTTTAGTATTCCAACGGAATTCAATTCCAGATTTAAGACACTTTTCATGTAAAGTTCGAATCATTTTTCCGGGATGAAGCATCCCTTCTACACGATTGAAATAAGAGTGCTTTCCAAGGTATGTTCCAACTTTAAAGACTTCTGTTTCACCAATTAAATCTTCCATCCAGTCATTTAGCATTGGAACAGAATCTTTTAACTTTAGAAATTCACTCTCATCATCGAAAACTTCCCAACCACCCTCAGGTTCATAATCGATATTACTATCACCAAGCGTGTTTCGAAGAAGAAGAAGCCCTTCATAACGATCTTTAATTCTTTGTTTGACAATCTCTGCAGACTCCAATTCCAGATCAGATATTAATTCACCAACACTTCCTATACATGCGAATCCAGCATTTCTGGTACTTGCACCAATTGGGAAGAATCCGCGATCAATTACCAGTACTTTTGCTTCAGGATATTTTTGCTTATAAAAATATGCCGATGACAAACCTGTTAAGCCTGCACCTATTATGATCAAATCATAAGTCAGGTTATAGAGTTCATTCTCCCAATAAGAACGATTTGGCGTATTCATTATCCATTAAAAACTAAAGAAGCCATAAGTGGCGCCGCTGTTAAAAAGAAACGATCATCCACATTATATTTTGGATGATGCCAAACATAGGTTGATTCTGATTCATCGCTACCGCTTCCTACAAAGAAGAACGCTCCGGGAAATATTTCCTGATAGAACCCAAAATCTTCGCCTGCCATGCTGGGTCGTTCTATTTCAAGAATGGAATTTTCTCCAAATAGGTTTTTGGAAGCCTCGATCACTTTTACAGTTTCATTCTCTGTATTAACCACCGCAGGATAACCTCTTCGGTACTTGAGAGTATAATTAGCTCCATGAGCTTCGGTAATTCCTTTCAACAAACCGTGAAGTCTTTGCTCTATCAAGTCTTTAGTTCCGTTACTAAAGGTGCGTACAGTACCGTGCATACGTACTTTTTCAGGAATAATATTATGAGCTGTTCCTCCTTCAATTTTACCAATAGTTACCACAGCCGATTCCGTTGGATCTACAGAACGACTGACTATGGTCTGTGCAGCTGCAATGAATTGGGATGCAATTACAATTGGATCTATAGCTTCATGAGCCCTAGCTGCATGGCCTCCTTTTCCGATAATCTCAATATCAATTTCGTCAGGACTAGCCATGAATTCCCCTGATTTTATAGCAATAGTTCCGGGTTTGTGGCTGGGTGATGTATGTAAGCCATAAATAGACGCCACTTTTTTAGATTGTAAAAATCCTGTATCACATAAAAGTTTTCCTCCTCCGGGAAGTTTTTCCTCTCCGGGCTGAAAGACCAATAATACGGTTCCTTCAATCTCACTTTTTAACTCCATCAAAATCTTTGCAACGCCCAAAAGATTGGAAGTATGGGCATCATGTCCACAACAATGAGCGGCACCTTCATTTTTTGAAAAGAAGTCTTTTTTGAAAGAGCCTTCTTCAGTCATAGCAAGTGCGTCAATGTCTGCTCTCAGAGCAATAACACGATCTGATTTTTTATCTCCATTGATAATCCCAATACAACCGGTTTCTAAAGGACTTTTATACGGAATTCCCAGTTCATCCAGCTTAGATTTAATAAATGCTGTTGTCTTAAACTCTTTATAACTTACTTCAGGATATTGATGTAAATGACGTCTGTTAGAAATCATTTCGTTGTGCAATTCTTCAGTGAGTTGTTTTATTTTCTTGGTCAGATCCATAGAAATTGATGATGAAATTAGGTTGCTGATTAATATATATACTTAACAATCAAATCTGTAACTTAAGATTAACCTGAACGTAGGGTTTTCAATACATCAAATAAAAAACAAATGGCGAATAAATCCTGGGAAATAATAGTTGCGGGTTTACTACTACTCTTAGTAGCTATCTTTATTACGTCCAAGAGTGAAGAAAATGAAAGCAACTATGAAAGGGAAGAAGCAGTAGCAACACAGAAAGCTACTTCATCCGAAAGTAACTCTCGCTCTAAGCCGGTCTCAAACTCTCAGGCTGTTACTGTAATCAATGTTGAAGAGTTAGCCGAAGTAAAAAACCTCAAAGAGATTGAGGAATTAAGATCACTGGAAGGCTTAGAGAAACTAAAAGATTTAGCAGCGTTGATACCAGCAGAAGCAAAGCAAGAGATTATGAATGAGCTAAACGCAGCGCTCTCTGAACTTGAAGATGACAGTTTTACTATAGATATAAATATTGATGATAAATTAGTTTTTCTAAAAAAAGAATATAGTACAACACCCGGAGAGTGGGGGAATATTTCACCCGGAGTGTATGCTTATACAGAAGAGTATGATCTATCTGACATTAAAGATGTTTCTGTTCAATTGTCTACAGGGTCGGTAATTTTGATAGGATCCGATAATACAAAAGCTACACTAACTGTTAAGGCTTCAGGCGAAATTGCTGCTAAAGAATTATTGAAAGAAATGGTCTCAGTTTCGGGCTTAAAAAATGGAAGAAAAGCCGAATTTAGAATACATAATGATAAAAGCGGAAACTCGAATATACAGTTGCAAACTACGCTCACCCTTCCATCTACAATAGACCTTGTTTCTTTTACTGATGCAGGCCATATAGAAGCAACTAATTTTAAAGGAGAAGTGGAGTTTAAAACATCGGGTGGCCACATTACTTTAAAAGAACTTTATGGAGATATTACTGCTTTCACACAAGGAGGGCATATTAAAATTTCAGATTCTGAAGGAGAAGCGTCGCTAAAATCATTGGGTGGACATTTAACAGCTGAAAACTTTTCAGGTGATCTCGAATTGAGGACTTCCGGAGGTAACATCAGGGGTAAAAAGCTTTCCGGAGGAACTAACGCTTTTTCAAGTGGTGGAAATATTATTCTACAGTTCAACAGTGTTACTGGAGAAATTCAGGCTAGAAATGGCGCCGGACAGATCGAACTTACTTTACCTTATAACATAAATGCTAATATTACAGCAAATGGCACAAAGGTTGATCTGGCTTCAGATTTTGTTTTTACAGGTAATAGGAAGAAAAATCAAGTGATCGGAAAACTTGGCAAAGGCGGAGATGAAATTATAGCAAAAACAGGTTACGGATCAGTTCAAATAAGAAAAAATGAGTGATCGCCCTGATCATTATATAACAAAAGACGGTTCTTCCACGCTATATTCAAACACTTTCAATCAATACTACCACAACCCTAATGGATCAGTATCTGAAAGTAAACATGTGTTTTTTGATGTGTCAGGAGTATCTGATGCAATAGCTCAAAATTCAAGTTTCAATATTTTTGAAATGGGCTTTGGGACAGGATTAAATTTTCTGTTGTTATTAGACTATTATCTAACTCATAAATGTGATTCTAAAGTAAACTTTCACAGCGTTGAGGCTTTTCCAATTACAGTTGAAGTAGCAAATGATTTTAATTTTGCATCATTTTCTAAGTTCCGCGAATTAGATCATGTTTTAAAAAATATTTTTTCAGATCTGAAAAAAGGGATGAATATTATACGACCTCTGAAAGAAGCTGATATAACATTACATCTCTTTATCGGAAAATTTAAAGATCTGAACACTGAAGATATTCACGTAGATTTTTTCTTTCATGATGCCTTCTCTCCTGAAGTTAACCAAGAACTGTGGACTCCTGAAACATTTGAGACTCTAGTTTCCATGGCAAACAAAGAAGCGATGTTGACCACTTATTGTGCAGCTTCAAAAGCACGTGCAGCTATGGCTGTTACAGGATGGAAGTTGGCGAAAACTAGAGGGGCACTCGGTAAACGGGAAATGACAGTTGCTTCTATGGCTGAGGAAAAACTTTTTGGTTTAAAGAGAGTGAATGAACAACGACTTATCAAACGACTCGAAAACGGTGATTTTGATCGCTGATTTATTTAAAAGGCAAGAAGTTATTTAAGGCCTCTTTGCGATCGAATTCTTTAAATAGAGGCTCCATAAAAATTACTTCTTCAGAATCAGGATGTTCCAGTTTTACAATTTCGAAAGCTTTTAAAGCACGTTCCTTGCCTTCAGTAAAAAAGAGGAGGTATGCTCGATTGATTTTATTACTAACTATGGATTGATCATTCTCTATCCTTTCATCGTAGGCTTTAATTGCTTGAGAATACCAAGAATTAGCTATTGAATCAGCTCCAATGCTTTCATTCAGTAGTCCTAAGTACATTAGATTTTCTGCAAAATTGGGCTTTATTTTAGTTGCTTTTTCTAATGCCTTTATAGCGTTGTTATCTTGATTTAAGAGAGAAAGTACGGTAGCCTTATTAGTATAGAATACATAGTTAGAAGAATCAATATCTATGGCGCGGTTTAACTCAAATAGAACGGTATCCAAAACTTCTTCATCTTCTCTATAGCCGAGGATGTAATCCTGATACTTCTGCATTGCAATATCATTAATTGATACTGCAATAGGGTCAAATTCATTCGCTTTATTATTATCAGACTTACAAGACATTGATAGAGCTACTAAAAAGAAAATTATCTTCTTCATGCCGTGTAAGTATTTGATTATGTAGAATCTATTAAATAAAAAAAGAAGAGTATATAAACTCCGTCAGGTTTTTAAAACCTGACGGGGTTACTTAATGAAACCTTTTCAAGAAAAGCTCACATATCTAACGTGCTGAATGCCTTCAAGTTTATTGATCACGTCCAATTCAGTGTCATCCAATTTTTTATCTACGGTTAAGGCAGTAATGGCATTTGACCCTTTTTCAGTTCTACCCAGACCAAGTGCTCCAATGTTGATCTGCTGTTGAGCTAAAGCACCACTCACCGAAGCCAGCATGCCAGGCATATCCTGATTTTGATACAAAATAATATCGCCTTCTAAACGAAGCTCAATTCCATATTTATCAATTTGAACTATACGGTAATCATTTTCACCAAATACGGCTGCAGAAATGCTGCGATATTCAGAACCTTCTGCAAATCGGATGGTCACCAGATCATTAAATGTTTTTCCTTTTGAAGAAAGGATTTCTTTGATGGAAAAACCACGTTCATCTGCAAAATATCTCGCATTGATCAAATTCACAGAATCTTCAACATAGTTAGATAACATTCCTTTAAGAATCCCATCTGTTAACACGTCCGCAAATTTGGTGCAATCACCAGAGTACTCAAATTCCAAACTGCTGGCGTGTTCAGGGGAAAGCTGAACAGCCATTGCGCCAAGCTTTTCGGCGAGCTGTAAATACGGTTGTACTTCTTCGTTGGTTAGTAGAGAAATTGATTTTCCGTTCAGGCTTCCTTTATAGTTTTTGTTTTCAAGTGCATCTGACATTTGTGATGCGATTTGTTCAGCAACTTTTTCCTGAGCTTCTTCGGTCGAAGCTCCCAAATGTGGAGTGCAAATAATACCCGGATGTTCAAGTACTTTGTAAAGCTCTTCGTTTGGTGGTTCCTGAGAATACACGTCTAAAGCAACCCCTCCTACAATTCCATCATCAATCAGTTTTGGTAGATCGGCTTCTTCATAGATTCCACCACGTGCACAGTTTACCAAGCGGATTCCTTTCTTAAGTTTGTCAGCATTTTTTAAAGAAACCAACCCTTTTGTTTTTTCTGTAAGTGGAGTATGTACAGATAGAAAATCAACATTGCCTAAGAGTTCATCGATATCAACAAGTTCAATGTTCATATCTGAAGCATGTTCTTTAGTAGTGAAAGGATCGTAAGCAAAAACCTCCATTCCAAAAGATTGCATTCTTTTCGCTACTTCAGATCCGATTTTACCAAGCCCAACAATACCTAGTTTTTTTCCGAAAACTTCAGAACCCATATATTTTTTGCGATCCCATCCTCCATTCTTTACTGTAGCAACCGAAGTAGGAATATTTCTGGCTAATGCGATGATCATTCCACAAGTATGTTCCGCAGTAGAAATTGTGTTTCCATCAGGGGTGTTCATTACCAAAATACCTTTAGTTGTAGCAGCTTTGATATCAATATTATCAACGCCAACACCTGCACGCCCAATAACTTTCATATTGGTAGCTTTCTCTAGTAATTCTGGAGTAACAGTAGTGGCACTTCTAACCACCATACCATCATAGTTAGAAATTTGGCTATTGAGCTCTTCAGGGCTAAGTTTTCCGGGCTGGTCAGCTTGAATACCTCTTTCTTTAAATATATTAGCACAAACCGGATCTACACCGTCTAATAAAAGTACTTTGAATGACATGTTTTGATGAATGAGTATGAGAGTTAATGTTGTATGAAGTCTGTGATTAGTTCCTGAATTTCAGGGATACCTTGTCTTGAACTGGCTGAATAGCCCAGAATAGGCACATCGATGTTCATTTCAGCCAAAATATTTTTAACAGCTTTTTTTGATTGAGCAAACTTATTCTTTGAGAGCTTATCCGCTTTAGACATTAGCACACAAAAAGGCATTTCATTTGACGCCAACCAGTAAAAGAAATCCTGATCAAGACCGGAAGGCTCATGGCGAGCATCAATCACAGAAAGAATCAACTTCAGACTTTCTCTTTCTGATAAATACTGTCTTATAGTTCTGCCCCAACGATCCCGTTCTTTTCTAGGTACTTTTGCAAATCCATAACCGGGAAGGTCTACCAAAAAACAGTCTTCGCCAATTTGGTAATAATTCATTTGCTGAGTTTTGCCCGGCACATTAGAAGTACGGGCAATATTCTTTCGATTTACGATCGCATTTATTAAAGAAGATTTGCCAACATTAGAACGACCTGCAAAACAAACTTCCGGAAAGTTTTCGGGAGGGCATTCTTCAATTTTAGTAGCGCTGGTTATAAACTTCGCTTTACCGTTAAACAAGCTCATTTTCTTCCTTTTCAACACCAAAATTTACCGGAACAGGATAGTTACTCGTAAAGCATGCAGTACAGTAATCATGCCCGGAAGGATTCGCTTCTTTAACAGCATTTACCAATCCGTCAGCAGATAAATATCTTAAACTGTCTACCCCAATTTCATTTGCAATTTTATCTACATTGCGGTCAAATTTATTCGCAATAAGCTCTTCAGGACTTGGGAAATCCATTCCATAATAGCAGGGGCTTATTATTGGAGGTGAGCTTACAAGGAAGTGAATTTCTGCCGGATTACATGCCCGGATCATATCAACAAGTAATCTGGAAGTTGTTCCCCTAACAATAGAGTCGTCTACAATAATTACTGAACGTCCTTCTATAACACCACGTACAGGGTTGAATTTGGTACGAACTTTCTGTTCACGCGATTTTTGTCCCGGAGAAATAAAAGTTCTGCCAACATAATGATTCCGGATTAAGCCAATGTCATATTTACATTCGTGTCCCATTTTCTGATTCTCATTAGCATATCCAATTGCAGCAGTGTTACTGGAATCAGGAACTGAAATGATAACAGGCTTTTTCTTGGAATCTTTAATGGTAACCACTTCATCAATCGGGTGTTCTTTAGCTAAAGCTTGCCCTAAATTTCTTCTGATCTTATCAACCATTTCACCGAAGATCATACTGTCGGGACGAGAGAAATACACGTATTCAAAAATACATTGGCTTGTTTTAGTGCCTTCTTTAGGTTCAATGAAATAGGATTTTACTTCACCTGAATCGGAAGCCTCTTGATCAATTACAACAACTTCGCCGGGTTCAACATCACGGATATATTCGGCATTATTGATGTCAAAAGCACAAGTTTCGCTGGCGAGGCAGAATTTTCCGTCTTTTTTTCCTAAAGCTAAAGGTCTGAAACCATTAGGATCTCTTACGCCTATTAACTTATCGTCCGCAAGGATAACCAAGCAATAAGCGCCTTCAATTTGATGTAGAGCATCAATAATTTGCCCCATCTGATCTTGTTTCAAACTATGTGATATCAGGTGGAGTATGAGTTCAGTATCGGATGTGCTTTGAAATAACACCCCTTCTTTTCTGAATCGCGAACGAATTTGTTTGGCATTAGAAAGGTTGCCATTATGAGCGATCGCTAAATTACCATTTCTGTAATGAACTCTGAAAGGCTGGATATTAGCCGGGTTTTTGGATGAACCGGAAGTAGAATATCTATTGTGCCCAATAGCAGAACGACCCTTCAGGATCTTGTTCATAATTTTGGGTTTGTCGAAAACACTTAATACTAACCCGAAATCTTTATAAGAAGGCATTACCATGCGTTCTTTGTCTTTGTCATAATGACTGGTAACTATTCCTGCAGATTCTTGTCCGCGGTGTTGAAGAGAGTGCAGACCGTAATATGTGGTTAATGCAGCTTCTTCATGATCAAAGATGCCAAAAATTCCACAATACTCGCGAGGTTTATCGCTCATTAAAAGCTCCGAATTTGGATGATTCTTGAGAAATATCAAGATAAGAAATGATAAGCTTAATTTTGAATTAGGATATCGCTTTTTATTTCCTTTTAAATATTAGCTTTTATTTGATCGCTTTTTGGGAGTTCTAAGAAAAATGTTGTGCCTGCGTTTTCTTTACTTTCAAAATATATATCGCCATTCATTCTCACGGCAAAATCCTTGCATAAGCTTAATCCAAATCCGTTACCGATTTCCAAATTGGTCCCATTTCGGGATTTTGATTTATCTGTAAATATAGAGTCTTTCAGATTTTCAGGAATACCGATACCGGTATCTTTAATAGAAAAAATTATAGATCCATTTTCTTCAGTACTAAAAAATTCAATTGAACCCGAAGGTGGTGTGAATTTAATACTGTTTGAAAGTAAATTTCGAATAATGAGCTTAAAGGCATTAAGGTCTACAAAAGCTATTGTTTGATTTGGAATATGATTTGAAACGGTAAGTTGTTTAGCCCCAATCTCAAAAAGCTGTTTTGAAATTATGTCATCAATAACAGGTTTAGCATCTATATTTTGTGGGTTTATACTTATTCCGGACATTTGTTTTCTAGCCCATGCAAGTAAATCGTCTAAGGTATTTATATTTTTTTGCAGGGTCGGTTCAAGGCTGATAACCAACTCTTTAATTTCTTTAAGAGATAAGCTATCACTATTAATCATATATAAAATGCCTTGCAGAGAAGCCATTGGTGAGCGGAGATCGTGGGCTACAATTGCGAAAAGTTTATCTTTAGTTTGGTTAAGCTCTTCGAGTTCTTTTTTCTGATTATGTAGAACCAAATTTACTTTTTTGCGTTCGGCGCCCGACCTGAACACAATATATAATAAGATCAAGATGATTAGTATAATTGCTATGGCAGCTACATTAAGATTCCTGGTTAAAATTAATTGACGTTCCTGAATGGCTTGTTTTTCTTCCAGAAGCCGGTTTATTTCTGTTTGCCTGTTTAGCTCGATTTCACTTTCCAATTCAGAAAGAGCATTATCAGACTCCTTCTTTGCAAGACTATCTGAAAGAGCTTTAAAATTCTCTAGTGCTTTAAGAGCCTGAGCGGTTTCTCCTGCTTCTTTATTTGTTAAATAAAGTTTTTCATGAAGCTGAACTATATACAGATTTTGATCCAGTTCAGTAGCAACATCAAGCGCTTTTTGGTACCAGCTAATTGCAGTGTAAGGCTGAGAAAAATTTTCATATAAATCTCCCAACCCTTTATAATTAAAATATAAACCTTGAGGAATTTTAAGATCTATACAGTATTGAAGAGATTCTTCAAAGGCATCTTTAGCTTTGGTAAACTGTCTTTTGTTTGTATAAAGAACTCCCAGATTATAGATGATCTGAAATGGAGGAGTATTCGGTCTAACTTCTTTATTTAAAGCTAAAGCCTGTTCGTAATAATTTAAAGCTTCGTCGTATTTTTCACTATTGCTGTAAGCATTACCTAGGTTTAAATAAATTCTGAGCAGATCGGGTTTGTAATTATTTTGTAATGCTATAGTCTCTGCTCTTTTTAGATAATACTCAGCGCGTTCATAATCCGAATAAGAATTGTATATATCACCAAGGTTATTCAGTGTGATCGTCAAAAACGAAGAATCTCTTGTTGACTCTGCAAACTGTAATCCCTCAAGATAATTTTTTATAGTATTAGATCTGTCTCCAAGTTTATGATAAGCACTCGCCATGTTTACATGAATGGCCGCAATAGATCTGGATCTTTTTTCAGGAGGAAGTAATTCAATATAGTTTAAGCCCTTTCGGAATGACTCGATTGCCAGCTTAGATTGACCCTTATAATTGTAAGCTGCCGCCTGTGTATTGTAGAAACTAAAGCGTAAACGGCTTTCAGGGAATCGATCTATAACTCTATCTATTTCGATTAGAGCAGAATCAAATTGTTGTGTTATCAGTAATATTTCTGCTCGCTTTACACCGGAAAATGCTAAACCATATTCATAATCGAATTGTTCAGAAAGGAGATCTACAGAATCTAATTTTTGATATGCTTTTGTAAAGCTACCAACATCCATAAAGTGATCAATGTCATCAAACATTGATCTAACTTTATTGGTATCACTTTGGACAGTCAGATTCTCAGCAATAATATTACTGTAAGAATTTGCAGGCAGAATCAGTCCGATTCCAAGTAAAAGTAGTAAATTTGCAACCCGTATTTTTTTTGCCACCGTAGAAAAATTGTTGCTAGATTATAGCATTCTAAGGGGCTAAAAAAAAGCTATTCACGTTGGAATAGCTTTATAAGTGCAAATTTTAGTAAAAATTAAGTTAAGCCAGAGAAGCATTCAGCTCAATATCTACACCTGCAAGTGCGCGAGAAACAGGGCATGCGTCTTTTGTGGCAGATGCAATTTTTTGGAATTCACTATCGCTAAGTCCGGGAACGTCTGCTTTGGTTGTCAATTTAATTTTAGTGATCGTAGGCGTTCCATCTACCATTTCTAATGATACATCGGCATTGGTTGAGACGCTTTTAGAATCATGTCCGGCGCTATGTAATTCATTAGATAATGCCATGGAATAACAACCGGCATGTGCTGCGCCAATTAATTCTTCGGGATTAGATTTTCCTTCATCTTCAAATCTGGATGCAAAAGTAAAAGCAGCTTCAGATAAGACTCCGCTTTCTGAATTAATAGATCCGCTTCCTTCTTTCAGGTTTCCGTACCATACGGCTGATGCTTTTTTAACTGGCATAGTGATATCCTTATTTAGTTATTAGATGTTAATTTATTTAAGTATCCAAACAGAAAGTTAAACTTATAAATTCCTTGCATCAGGAAACTCTATATCTGGTAATGGCAAATAGACCACATAGCGGGCCTACAAAGATCACCAAAAAAACCAATGGGTCCTGAAAGTAAGCCCACATCAAATTGACCAATTGGATACTAACAATAGTTATTGCAAAACCAATACTGTTCACGATGGTTAGTCCTGTTGCGATGTAAGAGCTATCTGTTGACTGAGCCACTAGGGTAGAGAATTGGGGAGAGTCCGGAATCACAAATATTCCCCAAATCAACAGAAGACCAAGAAATACCCAAACCGGTGCACTAAACAAAAATGGAATCAATACTGAACACAATCCTGATATGAAAAGGGAGATCTTAGAAACAAACTTACTTCCTTTTTTAAGAGAAATATATCCACCAACAGCACAGCTTATTCCGCCAATACCAATTATGATGGAAGACCACAAAGGAATATTCATTACGAAGCCTTGGTTCGATAACACGTAGAAAGCAAGCAAAGTAGGAATGAAAGCCCAGAACGTGTACAGTTCCCACATATGCCCGAAGTACCCGAAAGCAGCGGAACGGAAGTTTGAATTTTTAAACAGAGTAAAAAACATGGAAGGGTTGAAAGAACTTCTTCTTACGCGATAAGGACCATCAGCAACAGTAAGGAAAAGCATTAAGCCTCCGATCACCGAGAGAACAGAAGTTCCTGCGATCACAAATCTCCATGGTAAATCGCCACCCAGATACTTAAGAAAGTGCGGGAAAGCCGTTCCTAAAACAAGTGCACCCACTAAATATCCCAAAGCTTTTCCAAGACCTTCTTTATGCCAGTCTGAAGCGATTTTCATTCCAACAGGATAAATCCCGGCTAGAAAAAATCCGGTGAATGATCGTGCGAACATTACTTCTGTAAAATTTGAACTGTAAATGGTCAGAACGTTTGCCAGCGCTCCCAAAACAGAACACACTAAAAATACTTTTACGGGAGAAAATCTGTCAGCTACACTTAAGACTGCAAAAACCAACGTTCCGATAATAAATCCCGATTGTACAGCCATAGTGATGAATCCCACAAACATCTCTAATAGACTTAGTTCTGCGATCAGCTCAGGTACAACCGCATTGCCGGCGAACCAAAGAGAAGTTCCAGCAAATTGTGAGAATACAATTACAGGTAAGATGTGCTTGGGAATTGACGAGCTAATTTTCATAGAAGAAGAAAAGGAAGAATCCATTTAAAATATACCCAAATAGTAAGATTGATTTTAACGCCTCGATAATGAATATCTATCATATAGAATGAAATGATTTTTTATGTTGTTGATGGATTAAAACTGTAAAGAAAAAGGATTATGTCAGATAAAGAACAAGAAAGCTCAGGAACTTATAACGCAAACGATATTAGTAAATGCCCATTTCATAATGGCTCAATGAGCAAAGATGCCGGCGGCGGAACCAGAAATAAAGACTGGTGGCCAAACAAATTGAACTTGAATATTCTTCGCCAACATTCTTCCAAGTCAGATCCAATGGGAGAAGATTTCGATTATGCAGAAGAATTTAAAAAGCTGGATCTGAAAGCTGTTAAAGAAGATCTAACAGAATTAATGACGGACTCTCAGGACTGGTGGCCTGCAGATTTTGGTCATTACGGACCATTAATGATCAGAATGGCTTGGCACAGTGCCGGTACTTACAGAGTAACTGATGGTCGTGGCGGTGGAGGAACAGGAATGCAACGTTTTGCTCCGCTAAACAGCTGGCCGGATAATGTAAATCTTGACAAAGCTCGTTTACTACTTTGGCCCATCAAGCAAAAATATGGAAGAAAGCTTTCGTGGGCAGATCTTATGATCTTAGCCGGAAACGTTGCCTTGGAATCTATGGGCTTTGAGACTTTCGGTTTTGGTGGCGGACGTGAAGATCGCTGGGAGCCGGAAGAAGATGTGTATTGGGGAGCAGAAGGAGAGTGGTTAGCTAACAAGCGTCATAACAAAGACGGAGACTTGGAAAAACCTCTCGGTGCTGATCACATGGGATTGATCTATGTAAATCCTGAAGGTCCTGATGGAGAACCTGATCCGTTAAAAGCAGCTGCTTTCATACGACAGACTTTTGCACGAATGGCGATGAATGATGAAGAAACAGTAGCCTTAATTGCTGGTGGACATACATTCGGGAAAACGCACGGCGCTGCACCGGAAGATCATTTAGGTTCAGAACCTGAAGCCGCCGGGATTGAAGAACAAAGCATGGGTTGGAAAAGCACTCATGGAACCGGAAAAGGTGCTGATACCATCACAAGTGGATTAGAAGGAGCTTGGACGCAAAAACCAACAGAATGGAGTAATTTATATTTTGATAACTTGTTCAAGTATGAGTGGGAAAAATATAAGAGTCCGGCTGGTGCTTGGCAGTGGAGACCAGTTGATGGTGGTGGAGAAGGAACAGTTCCTGATGCACACGATCCTGATAAAAAGCATGCACCGTTTATGTTGACCACTGATCTTTCTTTAAAAGCAGATCCTGCTTACGAGAAGATCTCAAGAAGATTTTATGAAAATCCTGATGAATTTGCTGATGCTTTTGCACGTGCATGGTACAAGCTGGTTCACCGTGATATGGGACCAAAATCGTTGTTGCTTGGACCGGAAGTTCCGGAAGAAGAACTGCTATGGCAGGACCCGATCCCTGAAGTGGAGCACGCGCTGATCAACGAAAATGATATTGAAGGTTTGAAAGCTGAAATCTTGGATTCAGGATTGTCAGTTTCAGAGCTGGTATCAACAGCTTGGGCTTCTGCATCAACTTATAGAAACTCTGACAAAAGAGGTGGAGCAAACGGAGCAAGAGTTCGATTAGCTCCTCAGAAAGATTGGGAAGTAAACAATCCTGAGCAATTGGAAAAAGTGCTCAAAATCTATGAAGGGATTCAAAGTGATTTCTCAAAAGAAGTTTCCATGGCTGACCTGATCGTTTTAGGTGGATGTGCAGGAATTGAAAAAGCCGCAAAAGAAGCGGGACATGAAATTTCAGTACCATTCACACCCGGTCGCGCAGATGCAACTGCTGAACAAACGGATGTAGAATCATTTGCTTGGTTAGAACCTTCAGCTGATGGATTCCGTAATTATTTTGCGCCGAAACATACAACTACTGCAGAGGAAATGTTGGTGGATAAAGCTCAGCTTATGACGTTAACAGCTCCTGAAATGACTGTATTGGTTGGTGGAATGAGAGTTCTTGGAACCAATTTTGACGGATCAAAGAAAGGTGTATTTACGGACAAACCTGGAACACTTTCCAATGATTTCTTCGTGAACCTGTTGGATATGAATACAACTTGGCAGGCAACTACAGATGAACAAAATGTATTTGTAGGAAGCGATCGAAAAACCGGAGATGTAAAATGGTCAGCATCCAGAGCAGATCTGATCTTTGGTTCTAATTCAGAACTCAGAGCAATTGCAGAAGTATATGGTACAAGCGACTCAGAAGAGAAGTTTGTAAACGACTTCGTTAAAGTCTGGGATAAAGTAATGAACTTAGATCGTTTTGATCTGAAGTAAGGATTTTACTCAAATAACTATTAGCAAAAAAGCCTCTTAGATTTTTCTAAGAGGCTTTTTTTTGAGCGAGAAACGAGACTCGAACTCGCGACCCCAACCTTGGCAAGGTTGTGCTCTACCAACT
>CESK01038433.1_pt1 | contig 23851 bp, 17 predicted proteins | sample 531091 | NCBI WGS metagenome assembly CESK01 (sample SAMEA2621271, study PRJEB7988) | marine metagenome | biome: marine biome (ENVO:00000447); feature: surface water layer (ENVO:00002042); material: "saline water (ENVO:00002010), including plankton (ENVO:xxxxxxxx)" | depth 5 m
TCAGTAGGGCTCAAATGAGTCTCTAAAAAATTAACTTCTGCTAAATAGCCATCAAGCTCAGTTGTGGAAAATACACCAATAGAAGTAACGCCACCACCAGTGCGAGCTCCAGGTGCGGGGCTAAATGTAAGTTGTTTGTTGTTTATCCAAGCTTCAGAAGTTGAGCCGTTGCTGCGGCTTACGACGTGATACCAAGCGGACGGGTCACGGAACAGTTCAGCTGAAATTGCAGCGTCACCTAACAAAAAAGCATTTGTTTCTTGAAAGCGATGTTGAGTGACACCGTTATTAAAAGAAATTGTTTGTTGAGGCCCTGTGGCATTTGTGCTTAAAGCTGATCTTTTAACCCAAAAAGAACAAGTCCAAGTAGTTGCTGTGCCAAGTGTTTTTGTTAAAGATTGACTGCCCTTAAACCGCAAGCTCTGCTCAATAGTGTCGCCAAGGTCTGCAGACGGCCCCTGACCGCTAGCGCCAAGCAGTGGATTATTAAAAAGAATGCTCATGAGTAGTTAGCGGTAAAGACGGCGTGGATAGAGGTTCCGCTACGTACAACATAATCAATACGATCAACAGCGTTAGCAGCAGTAGACAGAGTAGGAGGTGTTGCTGCAATAAAATCCCACGAATTAGCGTAAGTTAAAATTCTGGAACCTGTGCCGTCTTGAATAACAAAAATAGAACCAGATTGACCGACACAGTTAGCAAGGTTTGCTGGGTTTGACAGCTCGCAACTTGCAGTGTTGTTAAGGGTCAAAGCCCAGTTATTAGTACCGTTTTCAAAGTCAAGAGCTTCAGTAGTGTCACCAGCAGCAACAGTTACGGCAGTAATGGTGCCTCGTTGCGGCTCAGTAAAGGTTTGAGCGGCGTCTGTAACGGCGTTGTTAGCATCAAACGCTTGAACATTAGTACCAATTACAAGGCCAAGAGTAGTGCGTTGAGCAGCTGCATCAGCATCGTCTAATAGATTTCTACCAGCAGCAGTACAAGCAATCTCTTCTACTACACCAGCACCAGCAGTACTACGACCAAGTACCCGATCTGTTGCTGAAACGTTATTAGCTAGTTTTTCAGTATCAAGCTCGTTAATAGCTGCTTGAACGTTAGTAGCAGCAATGTTTCCTGCAGGTGTGTTAACTACATCAGTAGCGTTGCTAGCAACACCAGCAATAAAAGCAGAACCGTTAAAAACCCGTAATTCGTTGTCAGTAGTGTTGAAATATAGGTCACCAGTGTCGTTGTCGGTGGTGTAATCAGTTGCACGAGCAGGACGATAACGCTCGTTAAAGTCGTTAAGATCATCCGACAGCTGGATAATATCGTCTTCACGAGCAATTAGCTTGTGATACGTATAGGTGTTAAGAGTAGTAGTAGTTTGAACTTGCAGACCAAGACCAGCTTGAACAGTAGTGCTGTTCATACTGGCAGGGAACCCAGTAATCGTGACGGTAGCACTACCAGTAGTTCTACCAGTGGTTGACGTGCCACTACCGTTAATAACAAGCCCACCAGCATCAGCAATACTTACAACCGTACCAGCGTTATCCGAGGGGTCTGGGTTGGTTGTTGGAAAGCTTTGATCGTCTGCAATAGCAACAAAACCACCCAACGAGTCCATTAACCCAACAACGTGAGTGTTAATGGCAGCAGAACTGGGAAAATCAGTGGTATTACCAGCGGTAAACGTATTAGTAAGGGTGCTACCGGTAAGCTGGTTTAGCTCGTTAGTACTAGGCGTTGCACCGTCAAGAATTTGTACTTCAGCTTGTGTTAGATCAGCTAAAGCAGCAGCAGTAGTAGACCCCATTGTGGCTAGCTCTGTTAGCTCTGCATCAAGAGGTTGTCTAGCATCAAGCTGAGTTTGAATACTAGAAGTAGCGTCAACTCGATTTAACTCATCAGTAGTAACAGTAGCCCCGTCAAGGATTGCTAGTTCAGTACTAGTAAGAGCAGCAAGCTGAGTAGCAGCTCCAGTCTGCATATCCCGCAGCGTTGCAATGTCTGCATCCAGGTCAACGCGGATTTGACCAGCACCAGGCTGGTTATCAGTAATGGTTACACCGTCACCACCACTAACATCGGTAGTTAGTACGGTATCAATACGAGCGTCAATACCAGCTGTAGTAGCAGCGTGAGCATCGTCAGAAGTCCACGTCTCACTACCACCAATAAAACCAGCAAGAGCGCTTAGGTCACCAGTACCAGAAGTCAAACCCCCAAAACTGTCAGAAAACTCTTGTAGCGAGAATCTGTTTTGTTTATCTGAGTTGTTTAGATCAGCTGCTGTAAGGGTTGAACCAGGGGTAAAGCTAACAGTTGCGTCTGCAATGTCTGTTGTACGAGCAAGAACCACTGTTGCGTTGGTAACTGCACTGTTAAGAACAATTGACGTTCCAGCAGCGTTAAAGGTGTAATTAGTGGTTACTGTCTGAAGAGTGCCGTTAACAGTGACACTAATGTCGTTTTGACGCAGGTACTCAATGGCATTGCCATCGCTGTTCGTCAGGGCAAACGTAGTACCGTTAGCGCTGGTGTATGTGATTGATGCAAATGCCATTAACGTAAACCTCCGCGGAGTTCAAGAACGAGTTGTTTTAGCTCTTCAGGAGCTTTGTAAATTTGTCCAGGATTTTCACCAAAAAGGAATTGATCCTTAGCCCTACTTATAAGTTTATCGCGCTCTCCTCTTAACAATTCAGCTCTTTGATTGTTTTTACGGTCCCAATCAGCATCAGCAACGTTTTGAAAAATAAGAGGAAATAGAGGGTTTTGAGCAGTTACTTGTTTAAAAGGTGAATCAACACTAGGCAGAGATTGATAAAAGGGGCTTTCAATCAAACTTTTTAAAGCGCTGTGCATACCTACGTGGCGCTTGTCGTTAGCGTCGTAAAAAACAGCTTCTGAATTTAGGAAATGATTAAAGTCATTTAGTACACTTTGGTTAACAGTTACACCATTAAATACAGTGTTACGAGGTGGTTCAATTAAGTTGTAAACCATTTCTTTGGCTACAACATCAGTTTCTAATTTGTCTGGGAATGGCCAGTAGCGACCCAAAGCAGCTTGCAGGGGATACCACTTGCCAGCGTGGTTAGCGTTGATGGTTTCGCCTGGCTTGCCGTACCACAGAGCCTTACGGGAAGAAAGACGAATGTTTTCATCTTCACCAACTGCGCCTTGGTAAGCCGTAGCAATAGCGTCAGCAAGTACACCAAAAGAAGAATACTCAATAGCAACGCCCATTCCGCCACCTGCAAGTTCCCACACGTTGTTTGTAAAATCTAAGGGGTTTTCAATGCCTTTATCTAAAAGGTTTCCTTGCTCATAAAAAGATTTTGGAACATACCTAGTAATAGGACTTGCCGGTTTAGCAGGGTCAACCCCTTGAATAATAACCTTTCTAAGATTTAAATACGGGTCGCCTGTTTTACTAATAGCATTTGCAATCAGTTTTTGTACGCGGCTTGGATCACCTGTTTTCATAGAAGCAAAAGCTTTATACGCTTTTTCAAAACCAGCAAGAGCAGGAGTTTCAAGAATAGTATTAGCCATAGCAACCATTCCCAAACCGATTACGTCAGAAAATCCCTTGTTGTTTGAAAATTGCTGGAAATCACGCATGTTGGCTTGTAAAGCAAGAGCGTTGCCAAACAAAGGAAGATAACGATAAGGAATCATCATTCCTCCAACTTTTATCGTGTATGGATCTCGTGCTCCTTCTGTTTCTCGATAAGTATTCTCAAGACCACCGGTAATGTCTTGGTTACCGTCTCTTACAAGGAACCAAGCAAGAGATTGAATACCAACTGCCAAAGCCAAAGAACCTTGAGCGCGGATTCTTATTTTTGGGTCGCTATGAAAATACTTGCTTTCAAATTTTTTAACTGCTTCAGTAGTCCCTTTAGGCAAAATTAGTTGCCTTGCTTCTTGAAGACCTAACCGAGTAACATCAGCACCAAATTGAATAATTTCTCCACCGTAAGAAATTTTTACAGCACGTTTAATACCGTTAATAGGAGAAACTAAGAACGGAAAAATATCACGCCCAAAAGTTGCTAAAACTGGGTGTTTACTTTTTCTAAGTTCGTTAATGCTATTTTCAACGCCTTTTGACATTCCAGTAAGTTCAGTTGTAAGGTTTACAGCACGAGTTAGCTCAAGAATCTGTTCATCCATAATGGAGTAACCAATAGTTTCTTGATCAAAACCAACTTTTACTGGTTGATAAATTGATTTAGTTCGGTCTGCAATAACCTTTTTAATTTCATCTGCACGATCTTCCATTTTAATAGTTCCTGAAGCAATAGCTTCATCAACTTCCATAACAGCAAGAGCACGTCTACGAGCATTAGCAAAAATAGCAGTGCTAAATTCGTCAGCAGTAGAAGCAAGCTGACCAAACAAACTAAGGTTTACGTTTTCACCACCTGCGTAATAACTCTTTGTGCCAAGACCTGTTAGGTTTCTAGCCATCGTAGTAGGTAAACCTACAATGCTAGTAAGTAGACCACGCTTATTCCAAGCTTCACCAGGCGCCATGTAGTCATGGAATACTTTTGTAAAAACCCTAGCTTTGTTAATAGCATCATAAATTTCAGGATTAGTTTTACTTTTTTCAAGTACAAATCTTGTAAAAGGAATTTTAATTTGTTCTGCTTTTAAATCTTGTGCAATTTGCTCTTCACGACGCAAACCGCCTTGACGACGCAATTGATAAGCAGCATCTGCAGCCTGATTTGGGTCGGTAATAGCTTTGCCGTAAACAAAACGTTTATAAGTAATGTCTAGTGCTTCTTCAATAACGTTAAAGAACTGTAAAAGTGTTTCTGATGCAAGTCGTGCTTCTGTAAGGTTTTCTTTTGCAATTTCGTTTTTACCAAGAAATTGAGCAGTTTTACCGGTAATTGTTCCGCTAACAGCTTGACCTGTTAACTCAAGTGCAGTTTCTGGAACACCTTGAATAGGAATAGAAGCAATAGTTGCTGGATTACTAAGGGGGCCACCAATTTGCAGATTTGCCAACACACCGTCAGCAGTCATTTCAATAGCTTTAAGGTTTTCTAAATTACCGCCAGATTCATAAACTTTTTCAACAAGATTTTCAAGACCTTCAATTTCTTGAGGCGTTAGGTCTTCACCTTTTTTAACCTTATTAAACAGAGTACCAATACCTTGATCTAGTTCCTTTCGTACGGTTTTAGCTTGCTCAGCCAAAGATTTAGAAAAAACATCAGCATTACCTTGTTTTAATAGCTGCCTATTAAATTCATTAAACAAAAGCTCTGGAGCGTTTTCTTTAAAACCTTGAATCCTGTTTTTTTGTGCAAACGTCCGCAAAGCAGTACCTACGCCGTAAAACAGTTCATCAAGAGCCCTAGCGTTAGCTACAAACACACTAAATTGATTAGCAAACCGACTTTGAGCCGTAATACGGTCTAGTCCTTCTACAGGTTCGTTATTGTAAATTTTTCTAAGATCTCTAGCAGCAGCCAAAGTTGCAGCAGCGTTACTCTCTAACGTTGCTACAGGCACCATAATTTTGTTTAAGTTTTGCTGGATGTCTTTACCCAATTTTTGCGACTCAGCATAACTAGCAATCATTCGCATTTCTCGCTGTCCTGGCCCGCTTTGAAAAGTAAGCGCTGTGCGGAAAGCTTTAGCGTATTGACCAGAAAGAATTCGTTGACGATCAAAGCTTTTAATTACAGCTGCTATAGCTGGAGCATTTTCTAATTTTTCTGTGTATTTTTTAGCGTTAGTGTTACGAATTTTGTATGCAGCCTTTGCTGCAATCTCTTCATCATTTGTTCGAGCAAACACTTCGTCAAAATTTTTCGTAACTTCTCCGTAATACTTTTCAAACTCTTCTAACGTTTCTTTAGTAGCAGTTGGGTTTTGGTCCAAATCAAGATACTGTTTTGTTGCCCTAACCATTTGCTCTGGCGAAACACCAATATCATCGCCTTCAATAGCGTTTTCAATTGGGTTTATTTGAGCATCAGTATCAATAACAATTTCATCATTTTGTTTAGTAACAGGAACGTTGTTAACAAACGGAGTTTCTGCTTTGGGCTCTAGACGGGTCTTTTCTGGTTTAAGTGCCTCTTCAATTTCTTTAGGCACTTCTTCCTCTTCACGACCACGCAACGAGGCAGGTAGCTCAGGGAACGTAGGAGCCAATCCACCGTTTTCAATAACTTTGTTGTGGATCTCGTCTGCTCGCTTTACAAACTGCTTTACAAACTCTGGGTTAACGTTGCCAGAAGCAACAGCAATTTCTGCAGTTTCTACCAGCTCCTTTAGCTCACCGTAAGCTTCACCGTAAGGACCAGGCAAACGGTAATCACGGTCAATCTCATCAAGACGGTTTTCACGGAACATCTGTGCGTTACGAGCTTCTAAGAAACCTTGACGCTGTTTAGAAAGCTCATCAAGCCCGTTAACCAAGATTCGAGCATCGTTGATGGCGTTGTTGAACGGGATAAACGCTTCACCAGCAGTAGCAGAAGCTTGGTCTAGCTCGTTTAGCTTGTTAACACGGCTGGCTTCAACGCTAGACAGGTTATCAAATTTTGTCTGAGCTACTTCTAGTTGTTGTAGGTTTTCAGCTGCTCTCAAGGCTTTCTCAAACTTAGTCCGGTTACGGCTGCGCTTTTTACCAGTGCCAGTGCTTTTGTTAATCCATTCAGGATCTTTACGAACAGCCTTTTCGTACTCCGCCAGACGCTTGCTAAGCATGGTGCGCTTGGCTGCAATCTGCTCAGGAGTGGTTACGCTAAGAGTCTTTTGCAAAGACGATACTTGCTGCTGCAGTTCAGTTAGTTGAGGAGCAACGTCAGGAATCTCGTTTAACTCGCCTTGGATGCGATCGAGGTTAGGAATAAACTCTTCTTGCTTTTGCAGATAGGACTCAGCACCTGCACGAGCACCAAAAGCAACATTTTGTATGTTTTCATCAATACGGTTGTGCAGCTGAGCAGTAGAGTTACCAATGTTTTCTTCAAGCTGCAATTTGAGTTTTTCTTGCGCCTCAAGCTCTAGTTGTGGTTCAAACTGTTTAGTAGCTGTGTCTGCTGCAGCATCAATAGCTTTTCCAGGCTCAACACCTGCAGCTAAATTACGAACAATTTCGTTACCAGCCTTTAAACTGGCACGGAGACCAATACTAAAAAAGGCGCCAGTTTGTATTTCTTCTAAAGCACTTGCGAAAAAGTCAAAGTCATTATCATCGTCTGCAACTAGTGCTTGAATTCGAAGCAGTCGTTCCTCTTCAGTTTCAAGAGCACGAATATCTTTTAGTTCTGCTTGTAACTCAGTAGGAGCATCAGGCAAAAAGAACATAGCGTCTTGAACCACGTCAGGCACCAGCTCTTTTACAAAGTAAGAGCCCATGCTACGCAGACCAGTTGCTACATCTTTAGCTTTAAGAATTTTAGTAATGTTAGTACCGGTAGAAGGTGCTTTAAAAGCAGCGCTTACACCACGGTCAAACAAAATAGCAGCTAAAACGCTAGAAGCAAGTTTACCTGCTGCAGTTTTAGGGCCTACTGCTTGTGCGTATCCTCCTTCTTCACTAAAAAGAGGACCAAGAATAGGAACACTAGGGCGAATGCCATAGCTAAAACCTTGGGGATCTTTACCAGTCTTTTGTAAAGCTTCTAGTGCTACTGCAGTTTGTTGCTTTGCTTTTTCTTCTTCAGCACGCAGTTCTTCTGGTCCTTGACCTTTTTTAGGGATAGGACCAAGAATCCCTCCACTGGCGCCTTGACTTAATGTAGCTCCTATATCAGTAGCTGCAGCAATATCAGAAACTACACGACGAGGTGCATCACCAAAAATTCGTGCAGCTTCTTCACCTGCAGTTGTGCCTTCTTTATCAACAGGCACCTGCGAAAGGGCGCCAAGTATAGGAGCACCTGGAAGAGGACTAAGACTAATACCTGTTCCGATGTTCCTACGGAGCAAATTTAAAAATTGATTATCTCCTTTTTCTTCTTCTTCTTCTGGTTGTTGTTGTTGTTGCTGTTGTGGTTGTACTGAAGGTGCAGCTGCTTTAGTATCGCCTACACCCCACTGCTCTTCGTACTGTTTACGTGCTTTCTCGGGATCTGCGATGAAAATGGTGTCCCCATCGCGCATAGGAACGTACGGCATCTAAATGTTTGCAAGGTTCACTTCCTCCAAACTAACTGATATAGCTAAAAAACGCTATTAAATTTAAACGCCAGGAAACATTTCCTTAGCGTGCCGGAAAAATTTGTTCGTTAAACAACTCTGCGTAACTATTACGAACAAATTGATCTTGCATTATTTGTGGGTATTGAAAGGCTCTAGTAACGCCGCCTGCTTTATAAAGTTGGATGTGAACGTGGCCTAGATCACCAGCTCCAGTTCCACCAACATCACCCGGACTTTCTCCATCACCACTCATACCAACTTGAGCGCCACGTACAATTCGTTGGCCTGGTGTAACAGAAAATTTGGCAAGATGAGCAAGTCGCACTAAATCTCCACGTTTGTAACCGCGGCCAGATTCACTAGCCTCAATAATTACGTTTAAACCAAAACCGCCAGGATCCCTAGTTGTAGAAACAACAGTACCGCTAAACGGCGCAGGAATAGGATTTTGATATTGATTGTTTCCACGCCGAATTGTAAAATCAATAGCGTTATTAGGTGAATGACCGTGACGCCAGTTGGTAACGATAAGTGAGGCAGAAACAGGACTAGTTCCACCGCCGCCTTCTGCAGAACGTTGGTCTAACTGATTAAGAGCTTTTTTAAAAGTAGGTGGTATTTGTGACGACCCATACCAACGACGAATTTGTGGGGCTACAATTCGAGAAAGGGATAGCTGGTTACCAAAAGCTTTTTTAAGGTTACCCAATGTAGCTCGAAGTTGGGGACTAATTTTAGAAGTATCGCCATTGCTATTGATGTACCTGTTAAGTTCTTTAAACTCTTCATTATTAAATACAAAATTGGTTTGTAAATACTCTCTAGCGTCCTGAATTTTGTCTTGAAAATACGGAGCTGCAACAGCAGCCCAAGTAGCGCGTTGATCAAAATCTGTAATTTGAATGTTCCAAGCCTCTGTTTCTCCGTTACCCTCTGTTTCTGCTAAAACAGGAGCCTTAGTAACAGGACGACCTAATTTAGTTATATCAGTTACGTTGTAATAATTGTCAACGTCATTGTATTGGGGCAGACTAGAAAGTCTAGACGATGCTGTTTCAGTAATACCAGCAATAACGGAGGGATCGTTAATATCTTGACCGTTTCTTAGCGCTTGAGTTAGTAACTCTGTAACAATTGTCGTTGCTTCTGTATCAAATCTAGGCGTTGCAATTGCTATAGCATTTTTAAGAGCAGTTTTTACTGAAGCTTTGTTCTCTCCCCCAACTTTTAGAGCGTTTAGATAATCTTTATCTGATCCAAAAAAACCAGGCAACAACGCTGTTAAATTTCTGACAATTTTTTTACGATTGTCTTTAAAATTAGGATTGCTTTCGTTGTTTGCTGCATCAGCAAATTTTTTAACAGCAGTTGCGTAAAGCTCTGTTCCTCTTAGTTCTTCTGCCAACTCTGGAGGCATAGGCATACGTTGGTTAATGTAATAATCAATTTGAGACTCAAGCATCGCCTCTCTACCAGGATTCAGCTCTCGCGTAACAAAGGGATAAGCTTCTTCAATATCCTTGTAAAGATCAATAACATTTTCACCGTCTGGAAGCGCACCACGGAAAGCAAGGTTATCAATAAGTGCCCTTTGATCAGCACGTTGTTGCTCGATTTGTTGTTCTGTTGCGGTTGGGTTAGCAACCCAAAACTCAGTAGCAGCTGTTTTAAGTTTGCGATCTACTTCACGCTTTGCTCGTTGCAAGACACGTTCTTGTTCGTTATAAAACGTTGAATTTCGTTTAATAGCATCAACACCTGCTTTAGTAATAATTTCACGAAACATATCCCCTTTATCGTTTCTTAAATCCATCAGACTTTGCCCGTCTGAAGTCCTGACTTTTTCTAAATTGGCAATAATGTTTGGCGCACCAAAGGCGTCACCAATATCGTTGTAATTATCTCCGTCGTTATCAATAAACAAACGATTAAACTCTTTAGACAAAACAGCGTGAAAATCTTTCTCTGAATAACCACGCTCAGTTACATAAAAATTACGAGCAGCTTCATAGCTTGCTTGAATTGAAGCGCTGCCAAGAATAATCCCCTCTTCATCCCCTAGAGAACCTTTATAAAGTTTTGCACCACTTTTTATACCACCAAAAAACGTTTCAAGAGCAGTTTGATTGTCCTTTGTAACTTTTTGGTTATAAGCTTCGACAATAGCCTTTCCCTTAAGATCTTGAGAAACGCCAGCAATAATTGGATCAACTTTTGCAGCTACAAAGGCTTGAGGCAGATCTGCATACTGACCCATCAAATTTTGAGCTTCTTTTGCAATAGAAGCTGCTCTTTGTGCTGAATCTTGTTCAGCTAATTTATTGATATTTCGTTGACCCCACAAACCAAGATCAATACCAATATCACGGCCTGCGTTAGTAGCTTTAGCGTCGTAATAGTAAAAATTGACCCAAGGGTTACGAAGTTGGTTTTCGCGAGCTAGTTCAGGCTCACCGCTCGCAGCAAGTTTTCTAGTCTGGTTAGCGTTTTCCAGAGCATCGCGATAAGCAGTTGCTTCCTGGGCAAGAAGAGTTTCCGCCTGCGCCTGTTTTTCGACTTTGTAATCTTCAAAAACATCCTTTTGTAATTCACCATAAGCACCTTGGTCACTTAAAAAGTTTTGAATACTTTTAATACTTTGCTGAGCTTTAGTATTTTGTTGATAACTCGAAGCATCCAATAGTTGACCACCAACCTGTGAAGGCTCTGGTCTTGGTGCTGCTGGCTTAGGAATTCCTGCAGGTTTTTCCGGTTTCGCGACTAGCTCACGACCAGTTTGACGTTGAGGAGTAATACCAAAGCTGCTAGTCATAATTATTCAGACGGGGGTGTTGGGACGGATTCTTTTGCCTTTTCAGGTTTAGGGGGAAGCATTGCTTTATAAGCCTTTGCAGTACCAAGAGTAGTTGCTGCTAGATCAATTACAAGTGCTGTTTTACTTGGTCCTGATGCTTTTGTTGGCGGCACAGCCTCAATAGGCAGCGGTGCCATTGGTTTAACTGGATCAGCAATAGGTTGAGGGGTGTAATACTGAACTTGACTGATTTGATTTTGCCTTGCGACATCAGCGGCCTCTCCAGCTACCAGTTTATCTGCAATCCTAAACTTACGAGTAATTTCGCGGTTACTAAGGTTAGCTAGGTACTGTTGGTTGTACTGATTTTGCAAAGCAGTTACAGTTCGTCCTACTTGACCACCAGCGGCTTTGCTAGCAGCCTTTGCAAATAGAGCAACACGGATGTTGTCAATCTCAATTTCTTCTTTAGCCTCTTCCTCGTAAAAACGTGCTTCAAGCTCTGCCATACGCTTCCCAAACTGCTGAGTAGCAGCAATAGCAGTTGCACCTTTAAACTCAGCTTGTTGTTCTGCAAGCTGGTTTTCGTATCGCCGCATCTCCTCAACGTAGCTAGCTTCTCTATACCAAGAGTTTAGTTGCTTGCTGTAGTCTCTATAGTTTTTACGGCTAGTTGCTCCGTACTCTCGCCAAAACTTAGATCTTGCTTGAGAGTTAGCAATAGTAGTTTCAGCTCCAGCTACTTCAAACGCAGTAATTTGGTTTGCAATACTTGAAACAAATTTACTTGCCTCCATAACTGATGGAAGGCTAGTTAAAAACGATTTAGTGCTAGGTGTAACTGGTGACCCAGCCGCAGCTGATTCAGGTGTTTCTGCCATTAGCCGTACTTCCTCGCAACATCAAAATACAAACCAGTCCATTCCATAGCAATGAACTTGGACTGATCAATGCTATCGTTGACTATTTCTACTGTAACTTGATCGTTCTTGCTTTGGATATAAGAGCGAAACTTTGATTGTTCAAATTCCTGCTCTTCACCAATAACAATGTTTCCGTTTATTGGGTCACGACGATCAAACTCGTAAGTAACCGTGTCACGGTGTTTTGGTGTAACTTCTACTTTGAAATAACGGGCATCGTTGTAGTAAACATCCATATACCTAAGCTGAAGCCTTCCAGTACGATTGCCAATAAAAGTATTGTCAGTAGCAGTTCGGCTGTAAGGCATGAGCTGCGGAGGCCGGAAAGTGAACGTATATTTTTCACCAAAGACCCAAGAGCTGCTTGAAAAATCCCCAACGCTATCGCACTCGAAACTAGTAACGTCAGCCGGAACATTATTAGCCACGATCCAACGTTTTTTAGCTTCGTTCGCATCGCTTGCATCCTGTTTAATAACAACAAATTGACTTGCGTTAACAGTTCGATACGGCAGGTTTACGGTTGTTTTGTTGGTTCCTGCGTTGTAAGTAAAAGTGACAGCACCAGCGTTGGTAGTAATAGAGCTGGACAGCTGACGATCAAGCAGAAACAAGCTGGTAGGTTCTTGAGGCGGTCGAGAAGCATTAATGCCTTCAAGGTAATACTCAGCAGTACCGTCGTTGTCGTACTCAGTCAAAGTATAAAGAGTACCCTCAACAAAATCGCACCAGTGCAGTTCTTTGTTAGGGAACGTCCATTTAGACCAAGCGTTCTGTCTGTTAGTTAGAGAACCACCAGAAGCTTCCCAGAAAAATTGATACACATAAAGTGCGTTTTTGTCGTCATTACTAAGTGCAACAAGGTACTGATCAGTACGGCTTACAGCTAAACTGTCGATATTTTTGGGGATGTATTTGGGTACAGTTTCTGTGATAACTGCCGTTTGACCCAAGTTAATACCAACGGTACGGTCAGTAGTGATAAATGTATGAAGACCAGTAAAATCACCCTCTTTGACTGGGAAAATGACTTGAGGACCAACCTGCTCAGGTTTTACCTTTGACTCCATGCTGATGGAGCTGATCCTGCCCACAGAAGCTGTCTCAGGACTAAATGTAACGTTGTCACCCGAATACAGACGGAACTGGTTTTCGTTAGAGAACAGGACAAGTTCATCCTGCTGCTGCAACGCATAGTTCAACACAGCAACGTCGTTACTAACTGCAGTCAAGTCAATAGTGTCGTTGTCTACGACTTGCAGTGCTGATTGCTGCCAGAAGTTGTAGTAAGAACCAGCTTCACTAAGAACGACGTTTTCACCGCTTACAAAACCAAGACGGTTTTTGAAAAACACAATGTCGTTAATTGTGTCAGCAGCAAAGGTTGGAGGCGGAAGTTCTTCTGCATCACCAGACAACCGTGAGGTCCAACCAGGAATATTAAAGCTAGTACTGCCGTCCGTGTAAGTAGTACCGCTAAACGGTTGAAAGGTAAACCGAGCTAGTGCGTCATCGTTTCTGTAGTAGATGAACGCATGAGGCATTGTGTTGTCATCAAGCTGACCAGCAGTACCCCAACTACCTACCTCTTCCCAAACACCGTTACCGTAGTCACCATCTGTTGTCGTACCTTCTGCGTTGAACTGAAGGTAGTAAGAGCTTTGGTTTGACGTGCCATCAGGCGTCACAACTACCGTATAACCCTGCCAATCAGAACTAGGCAGCTCTGTAATGCTGGTAACTTGGTTTGAAAAGCCATCCATCAGGGTGTTACCCCTAGCGTCAGACACGACGATGTTTTGGATAAACCGGGTTGCGTTAGCGCACGTGATTAAGATCTGTGAGTTTTGACGCTCAAAGTTTAACTCGTTGTTAACATCTGTTTGATCAAGACCTTCGCCAAGAGTCAGAGTAGTGCTACCGTTTGCAGTTGCGTTAACTGCTGCCCCAGCTGCATTAACAAGACCAAAGCTAGTGTCAGCAACAGTACCAACAAAAGTGTTTGCTGGGATACCTGTACCTGTAACTAGTTCACCTTCATGTACTTGTGCAATATCAGTAGAGCTAACACTAGTAATTGTTGGGCTACCGTTTGATGTAGTACCTTGGATCTCCTCTGTGTTGCTAATTAAATTTTGAGCAATAGTTTCTGTACTAACAAAATTTGTATTGCCGCTACTGTCAGTAAGAGAAGGCGTAAGGTGGTTACCAGTAATTACAGTGCCGTTATCAAGCGTTACACGGACTGTATAAATACTGTCGTAGTCAACTAGTTTAACGTTTACCTGCGCTCTAGTCGGACGGAACTCATTACTAATTTCTGAAATGTTAAAACGAGTCAGAGTTTCAGCAGCGTCAAAAGCAATAGTTTGCTGAATGTTTGTAATAAATACGAAGTCTTGAAAAGAAGTAGCACGCAGTCGATCTTTTGCTCTACCAGAGCCACGCAAGTAATTTAGGTTTGCGGTAGTAACGTTTGCAAAGGTTTGCTCTGCAGGCAACACTGACGGAATCGTACCAGTGATTGGTTCAACGTTAGAAACACCAGTAATAAACGTCAGCGAAGATGTGATAGTTAGAGTTGTGCCTGTGTTTGATGCTGTTGCGTTATTACTTAACGTAATGGTTGTACCACTAATACTAGAGATTGTTGTATTAGCTGGGATACCAGTACCAGTAACAGTAGCTCCTACAAAAACATCAGTAGCACTACTGAGGCTGGCTACAACGTTTGAGTTGTTTGTAGTATTACCAGTTCTAGTAATAGTACGGCTGTCATCAACAACCATCAACACAAACCGTTCGTCTGTACTGCGGTTGTAAACAAACACCCAAGCTTCATTCCACTTGAGCGGAGCAGTAAGAGTTTGTCCCCCAGCGTTTTGTGTAAGGTTATCAATCTGCCGTAGAGGCACAGAACCTAGTCGTTTTTTAAGACCTTCAACAAGGTCACAGTTGGCGTTCTCAAGAACCTTTGCAAAGCCTGGCAGCACAAAACTGTCAGCCTGTTGGTTCACGCCTTTGTTAAGTGGGCCAATAACTTGGCTATAAAGTTCTCTAGACATTAGCGAGAAAGAATATCAGGACCAAAAGTAGTCATAACGCGACCGCCATATAAATCATCGGGACCACTAATGTAGTTATAATTTTGTGCCATATCTTCTGTGCGCTTCAAGATTTGCAAGGCTCGTGCTTCGTCTTCTGAAGTGTAGGTTTCAATAGACGCAGAAGTAACAGCACGGTTTGCAAACATCCGACCAGCGCGGATCATAATGTAGCGACGACCTGTTTCTGGAACACTGTCCCAATCCAGTTCTTCAACAATCTCTGCTACAAGGTCACTGTTTCCGCCAGTAATAGAGACACCAAGGCTGCCTCTCAAATCAAAGCTATTTTTAACGCGATCAAAAAGCCTAAGGCCCCGAAGAACAAACCGTTGTGACGGATAAGAAATCGGGTTAAATCGTACTGCCAAGGTGTTGCTGGGAAGTTGGGATTGGCCTGTACCAGCGTCCAAAGGAATTGTGTCATAAAGCATTGTATTCCAAGACCAGCCTGCGCCTTGAACTTCACGGCTTACTTCGTCTAGTGTTCGCTCCGCAAGGCTGGCGTCTCCAGTTAAAGGAGCCGTAAGAGAGTTGACCGGAGCTTCACCAATAATGGATAGCAGCGTGTTAACTGCTGAAAGTTTGCTTGTAGTCATTATGGCAACAAAAAAAGGGGGAAACAAATTACTGCTTCCCCCATTGTATTGGTTATTGACTAAAAACCTTAATCAATAGGGATTGCCGTCGTGCAGCAGGCTGACGCAGCACTCAGGACGCAGGACACCATGGCCCACAGCGTAAGAGGCAACCATCATGGTGCTCTGAGTCATGGCTTTGTACTCAGAACCAGTCATCTGCATGGACACGTCCTTCAGAGACACAGTACCGACAGCTTCTTTGGTAAAGCACAGGCCGAAGCAGTTCGCGATGGAACCGTCGTTACCTTGCTCATCCTCGAAGTAATCGTTAGTACCGTTCTGGACGCGACCATCAGAGCCGTCGCGGCCGTTGATGTAGTTGTTGCGCTCACCACGGGTGGTAGCAGTTTGGTTAGCCACACCAGAGTAGGTCTGACCGTTGGTGTAAGAGTTAAGACCCAGGTGGTTAGAAGTTACCAGCTTGAAACCAGCAGCAGAAGCGACGCGGTTTTCAGCGAAGCTACCGTTACGACCATCGTTGCCGTTGAAGTCAACGCTGATGGCGCGATCAGAATCGAGCACGTCATAAAATGCGCCAGGCGAAAGGACGCAAACGCGGCCCTCTTTAGGAGCATCTTTTTCGTCAAGCACCTGACAAGCGTTGTACAGGTTGTCGATGATCGTGTTGCCACGAGCGTTGCGGTTAGCAGCACCGTTCAGGTCAATACCGGTGAGAGAAGTACCACCAGGCATAGTGCCAATAACAAACAGGCGCTCGCCAACAGTGAAGGTGGCGTTAGAGCCAGTACCGATAGCACCAACAGGGTTGATGACAAAGGTAGCAGCGCCGTTAGAAGGAGCAGTGGTGATGATGCCGTAAGCACCGGAGTCTTCACCGTAGATGGTGGTGCCAACTGCAAAGCTGCCCAGTTCAGCGGTTGCAAAGTTTTCGCTGAGGGTAACGGTGCCGTTAGTAGCAACAGAGTTAACAGTACCGCCTGCGGTTTGGAAGGTTTTGGTGTCCCAATCATTCACGCGGCCGTCAGATTGAGAAGCAGACAGCAGAGTACGAGCAAGGCGTTGGTCATAAGCCCTAGAAAGAGCCCGCCCCAATTCCTGCGAGTAAATGCTGCGTACATCCCAATGCAGTTTGGCTTCATCAAGGTCGTAGATAGAAGCGTCGGCAATCAGAAGATCGTCAATGGTGATGATCTTTTCACCGATCATTCCTTTGTTACCTTGGCCAGTAATCCAATCGCCAGGGCGATGGTAGCGGCTGCTGAAACGACCTGTAATTGGGAAGCTAGCAGAGCGGCCAGATTGAATCGAACGCTTCATGGTCAGGTCTTTGAAGACCGTCTCACGCTCGAACGTAGTGAGAACCTCACCACTAAAAATTTTCAGGAAATTAGCGTTTTCACGCTCGTAGTTACCGGCTGCGGAGTTGGCGTTAAATTGTGCGCCGTTAATACTACCTAGCCGGCTAAGAGATGCAAAATCAGGCATCGTAGCTAATTGGTTAAGTGTTTACGTGCGCTCGTCTTCCTCGTTGTTATCGCCTCAGCGGCAACAATTATTACTTGCGCGTATTCTTATACTAACCCTTTGGGCCAAGAACTTCGCTACGAATAAGTTTTTCCTGCACATCATTAGTGTATGCAGAGTCTTTTAGGTAGCGAGGATCATTCATGGCTTGCATAACTTCCCCAGTAGAACGGAACACGTCCGTAGCGTCTGAAGAAATTTTGCCGCCAAGAAGCTGAGGCTCTGATCCTTCGTTTTCTTGGTAGGCGTAACTAAGAGATTGAAGCGCGTTACGAGCGCGGTAGTAGTCACCGCTATTTACTTCGCGGTTGTAAGCTTCAAGTTCAGCCTGGTCAAGGTTTTCCTTTGCCCAAGTTTGAACGGCGTTAAAGTTTTCTTGACCGCCGATGCTTTCAAGAATCGTTGTCTCTTCTTCTTGAGACAAAACAACAGGCTCTTGATCCTCAACCTCAGATTCAGATTCCTCTGTTTCTTCGGTTTGACCACTACCAAGTTTCTTTTCAAGTTCTTGGTAAGCCTTGAGAAGATCATCAGCGCTTTTAAATTTACCGCCGATAAGATCTTCGTCTTGCTGCTCTTGAGCTTCTTGCTGCTCTTGACCAAGAACTTCAAGATCCTTTTCGTTATACGGCCCAGTCTCCTGACTGAGCACGTTGTCTGCGACGACTTCCATGTTTAACCAATACGGACGGTGAGATCAGGATAAATCCAAGCGGGACGACGCTGACGCAGTGCCTTGCGGTATTGCTCGTACACTTGAGGCTTTTCAACCTTCAAGCGTTCAATCAATTCATCAAGCGGACTTTTAGGTGCAGGAGGTTCTTCTTTAACTACTTCTGGTTTAGGAGCTACTTCTTTAGCCGGCAGCGGCTTCTTGCTCGGTTCTGATTGAGTCATTTTCGGCTTTAACGAGTGCGGCTTGTTTCGCAGGATCATTGTTAGGATCTTGCTGTGCCATTTGTTGCTGCATCATCATAGCCTGTTGTTGTTCCTCTGCCATCAAATCTTCTTCCGATTTAATTAGTTTGTAGGTATCAAGACCATCAGCAGCAGCAAGGCGAGTAATAAGTTCGCGACTGTTGACAAACTTAGCCATTACTTCTGGACCCATCGTGCCAGCAAGAGTCTGAATAAACTCAATCAACTTAGCTTTGTCGTTGCCGCGGCCGAGAGCATCAAGACCAGTTGTGATCTGAGGTTTAACTACATCTTTTGGAAGTTTAGGCAAGCTACCTTCACGCTCCATCAACGCCATCTTGCGGTTAACTAGAGGCACCTGCAGCTCCACGCTCAGGATGGAGTACACACCGCCTAGGCCGCTTTCTAGTTCATTAGCAACCATGCGAATCTCTTCGGCTGTAACGCGGTCCCGTCCAGCTGCTCCTGCTTGGATTGCACTGTTAAGCAAGAATGCAAAGCTAAGGCGCTGCTCGATGCGTCCAATAGTGTTTAAGGCAACCGTCAGATCTGCTTGTTTCTGCATTTGAATAGGAGCCACATCCGCTGGGTTGCCTGCAACAATGGACCCATTAGCGGCACGCGCCAAAGCATCAGGTCGCGTAGTACCGTTCGGATTACAGAGGAAGATAATTTTGGCCGCGGCTGCACTACCTTCAACAATCGCTTTAGACAAAAATTCTAAACTCTTAAGATCCCCGAGAAGCTCCTCTACGTATGAGCGCCCGTAGCTTTCATGGGCTACGCGGAACATCCTGAGAACAATCCAAGGACTCTTATCAATAGGAACTGACCCAGGCTTTTTGACTTGCTTACCGTAAGCCTCTTGATACCAGTTGCAACGATCTTTTTCGTAATCCCAAGTTACGTGAGTGTAAAGAAACGTGCTTTTATCTTTAAAGCTACCGTTTGAGTTTTTGTCTGCTGTTCCTTCTGGAAGAACATCTGGACTAACTTCCTCACGTATAACGGCTTCAAGAATGTTTCCTTCAGGATCACGGTTAACAACAAAAGACTTGAGCGGGTAAACGCGAGTACCTGTTTCAGATACATACAGCAAAGCGTTGCCGCCAATAATCAAATGCTTTAGCGCTTCAAACAGTGCAGTCCGATCACCAGACTCTTCAATGTTACGCATTACTGCGCGTTCCATTAAAGCAAGCTGTTGCTCAAATTGTGACTGCAGTTCTTTGAAATTATCTAACTCTTGCTGTAGTTTAATGTCATCTACAGACAAACGAAAAAAGCTTTGACTTGGAGGTAGCAAAGCAATAAGAAGTTTACTGGCTAAGTTATTGACTCCACGAGCTCCAAGACCCTGGTAAGTTGTATCAATTTTTGTATAAAGATTCTTACCCGTGCTGCGGTCGTTATCCGTAATAAGAGTCGGCAAAGTGTATCGACTACACTCAATGGCACGATCAAGATAAACAGTTTTCTCTGGCTCGAGAAATGAATACCGAGCCGCAGCTTTGTTTTTAGACATTCAGACCACCGACTCCAGATTGTGTAGTTTGTGACGGGCCACCCAGAGCAAGTGCGGACTGAGCATCAACGGCTGTGCGGAGAGCACCAGGGCTACCAACTTTTTTACGCTTCTGTTGTGATACCTTTGCAGCTTGTGATTGACGTTGAATAGCAGACTGCAGTTGTTGCTGCTGAATAGCTAAAGCAGACGCAGACTTTTGCGCTGCAATTTGCTTCATTGTAGCTTGACGTGCCATTTCAGCTTGGCGTTGCGTGGCTGCAGTACGCTCGCGAGACGCAGCCAAACTTTGTTGAAACCTTGTTTGATCAGCAGCAGCTTGCTGTCGCATGAAATTCATCTCTTGCATTGTGCGGCGACGAGTTTCTGCAGCCTGCTTTCTTGCAGCTTTTGCCTGTTTATTGGCTGCTCTTTGAGTTTGATAACCAGAGTAAGCAGTAGCACCTGCTGTTAGAGCAGAACCAACGCCAATGACAATTGGGAGAAGAGCCATAACACTTAATTAGTTGTATTTAGTTTCTTCTTGAATGTTGTATTGATCTTTAAGATGCCGTACAACAGAAACTTGTCCAGAAGAAAACCAAATTTGTTTCTCTTCCATACTAAGGTCAGGGCACTGATCAGGATACATTTCTTCCAAATATTTGATAATATCAGGGTCAATGTAAGGTGTCATATATTCAAGGACGTTGCAGAAACATCTGTAGGAGACGTTCCACTATAGCCGCCAAGAGGGGTTGTGCTAGCTGTTAGTTGTGTGCGAGAAATGCCAGGTTGACCAACCGTTGCACCTAATCGTTCTTCTGCACCTGCTGCAGTTACATCTGAAATAAGTTGTTGTGAAACTTCCTGTTGAGCAAGAATATCTTGCCTTGCTTGAGTTGCAGCACCAATACGTTTACTAGCTAACGCTTGAGCTTCAGCTTGACGTTGAGCTGCTAATGCAGCTGCTTGAGCCTGAGCTTGACGCGCTTGCTGCGCAGCTTGTGCTTGGCGCTGCTGTTCTAGTTGCTGTTGGCGTTGACGTTCAGCTGCGGCAGCGGCTGCTGCTGCTTCTGCTGCTCTACGTTGAGCACGTCTAGCCTTTTTCTTGTTACCACAAGTACCGAAAATGTCACACCAACGAGCCATAACTACGCATAACTAGGTAAGTCCATGTTACTTGTTTCAAAGAAAGCAGGCACACGGGCTCGTTTAGTTTCAAGCAAACCTTCGGCTTTACCGGCGTACATCAAGCTATCGCTCTGATCAAGCCAGAATTGCTTGTCCAGGTATTTGTCTTCTGAGCGGCCAAGCGGCTGCATCACCCAAGCGATTGTAGCCTTTCGTAGGCGATCAAGGCTAGGAGAGACAGTGAGACCAAGCTCACGACAAACCAGGGAGTTACTCGCAACATGGACCTGCTCATCTCGGCTGATGTCCTGTGAAGTTACGGCTAATCCGGTGTCTCCACAGAAGCGAAAGAACGGGAGGAGAACGAAGAATACAGCTCTCTCAGCCACCATTGCTTTGAGTACGGTGTGGTCTGGATGATTGATCCAAGCCTCTTTAATGCGCTCTGCTTCCGCCTCTGCTGCTGCATCAACACCATGCGCTCGTGCTGCGTATCCAAGTGCGACATCATGCTTTTCCTCATCACGAATGTTTGAAATAAGAAGATTTCGTGCTGCGCTGGGAACCTCTCCCATGACTGCCTCGGAGATAAACTCACCGACAGGCAGTTCAAGGGCACGAAGAGCCAAAGCTCGACGAATGGTTTCTTCTGAACCTTCTTTTAGTTTACCCGCAGTGGGCTGAATTGGCGTCCAGGTACGCTTTCTTTGTTGTAGTTTTTGATACGGATTCATTACTCAGCACAATCGCATTGAACAGGGTCGGATTCCTCCAGGATTTCTGCAAGATATTCATCAACGTCAACGTCTTTTAACGCTGCGTAGATGTCTGATTTGTCTTGCGTATCCGGCATCACTTGAAGGCTGTAATACAAACTCTTCAAGGGGGAGTTAATCCATCGTGCCATAAAATTACGGTCCATGGTTGCCACGTCTGACCACCAATTCATAGAGATAGCGTGCGCCATCCCAGTGCTATCCATCATTCTTTGCCATTCACAATTAAGTGTAAAGAAAGTATCCCAACCCACTTCTTCAGCAGTTTCACACTTGGGATTAAATTCATAACTTTGGACGCCAAGAGTTGAACTGGCGCGATCAATGTTACGACTTACAGGAGGAGCAATTTCAGGGGTTGTAGTGTAACCCTCACGGTCCTGGTAGCGGTACGCACAAGAGGCTGTAGGGGCTACGGTAAAGGCGCGAGACATCCCGTACTCTTCGGCTACTACAGAGGCCCGTTTAAAGCCTTCTAAAAGGGCCTCAGAAATTGCTCCGGGTTTTGTGACGCCGTTATACACACCAAGGTTGGTGTACTGCAGAGCTTGGACAAAATCTTTGTACTTAACACCTTCAATGGCAAGCAGGTTTGCAAGACCAAGAACACCAAGACCAACTTGATTGTCTTTGTGGATGTAGATACCTGATTCTTCTACTTCTGTCTTTTTGTAAAGTTCACACAAGAATTTCATTCCATCTTCAAATGCTTGAGGAATGTCTTCAACTTTACAAATGCCAAGGTTGATGTGATTCAACAAGCATGTATCGCGGCTTTTGAGGAGAATCTCTTGGCAAACGTTTGAGTAAATACGCTCACCGTTTTTGTCGTATTGTTTTTTAACAATCCACACATCACCACGACGAGCCGCGTTCATAATTGCAGCCAGCTTGTCAGGATCGTTGATAATTTCTGGCTCAATGTTTACACAACGCTTTAGCCAAGGAATACGTGAACGGTCGTAATTAAGGAACTCAATAATATCTTTATGGTCCGCGTCGAGGTGACACACCACAGCTCCGTTGCGGTACTGTCCGCCTCTTCGTAGAATCTCATTGAATTTGGAAAAGATTTCCATAAAACCGCAAGGACCAGAAGCAACCATGCCGTGCTTGTTTTCTACTCCTTTGGCACGCAATTGTGATAGATGAACAGAGACTCCTGCTCCGTAACGTAGTGCTTTAGAGACAAAAGAAAACGCACCTTCTAATCCATCAGGATCTTCATCCATCGTGTCGGCACAGACAAAAACTGTGCAGCTAACCGGGTAGCGCCGCGTAGGATTTTCTAGCCAGCTTTCAACGCGGCCAGTCATTGCAATTGCAGGATTCATTTCAAAGATCAGTGAGGTTGGGTGTTTCGTAATTTGGGCCTTTCTGCACCTTACCGTCAATTAATTTGAACGGCAGCTTGGAGTAATTTGACGCAGCAATGCGATCAAAAGCAATGTCTGGATCAACTTCAAGTGTATGAAGCATACCGTAAGTAACCCAGATAAGATCGCAAAGTTCCTTGATAACTTCAGCTCGAGTTTCAGTTTTCCAAGCGTGCATAACTTCGTAAAACTCTTCTTCAAGAAACTGAAGTTGTTTGTCACAATCTGGTTTGTCAAGCTGGTTCGCTTTTTTCATCCAGTGTTTTACTATTCGGGAATTGGAATTCAAAGTCATTGCAGTTGAGAATAGATTCGTAAATTGCCGAATCATAGGTTGGTTTAGATTCATACCGTTGGATTAGACGATCAAGATACCAACGGGCTTTTTTAAGATCTTCAACACCGTTTTTGTGTTGATACCGAGTGACGTATTTGATTACGTTGCCTTCAAGAAAATCGAAAGCGTGGCTCTCAATGTAATCAATGCACTCAATTACTCCTTCGTCGATGGCGTAGTGGGAGGGGTTGATGGGATCGTGAGTGGTGTCCATAGTTGAAGTTCATCAAAGGTGTACTCAGTGTTTCGGAGAATGCGAGCAAGACGTGCTTGCGTGAGGGCGTAATCAGGGCCAAACCCTTTCTTTTCGTACTGTTTAATTACAGTTCCCCATGCGGAGGCTTCTGTGAAGTCTTCTTCTGTGATGAGTTTTTCTGCTGTCTTCGGACCAACTCCAGGGCAGCCAGGATACCCGTCAGTTGAATCGCCGGTAAGAATTTGCCGGTAAAAATAAACATCAGCCTCAACGTTGGAAATGGAATAGGTGTTGCCATCGTTATCGAGATGAAGACCAGGAATTTGTTTTAGGTCTTTATCACCTGACCAAAGAATAGTTTCTTCTGGATTACGAGTACTTAAAATGCCGAGAACATCATCACCTTCTAGGTTGTACCAGCATTCTGAGGGATACGCTCCTTCAGCCCAGTTCCTAATTGCTACAAAACCTACAGGTTTGCGGCGGTG
>CESK01007494.1_pt1 | contig 23320 bp, 7 predicted proteins | sample 531091 | NCBI WGS metagenome assembly CESK01 (sample SAMEA2621271, study PRJEB7988) | marine metagenome | biome: marine biome (ENVO:00000447); feature: surface water layer (ENVO:00002042); material: "saline water (ENVO:00002010), including plankton (ENVO:xxxxxxxx)" | depth 5 m
CGTTTTGAAAAGCAAATATTAATCTACCAAGAGGAGATCTTTGTAAATATGATAATTTATCTGGTCTAGCTGACTGCTGTGTAGTTTCAGCAAGTTCCATAAAATCATCAAAAGCTTTCTTTTCTGCTTCTTTTTTTGACAAACCTTGTTTTAAATAAGTATTAACTCTATTACGATACATACTAGAACCACCAAGAGCAATAGCAAAACTATCAGCCATTTGCGTAGGTAAAAATCCTTTTTCTAACAAGTAAGATATAGCTGCTCTAACAGGGTTTTTTGATTTTCCAACAGCGTTAGCTATTTCACTAGCATTTAAATCAAAAGCAGCTCCAGCTCTTCTTTGTTTTAAATAATCTGAGTTAAACAACATTGAAAAGTCTGACCAAAATTGTTTTTGATTAGCAAATGCAGCTGCTGATTTAAATATATTATTGTCACCAAAGTTTATAAAGTTAACAGTAGATAATGTTTGCAGTACAGCTGATCTAACGTTAATAAACATAGTAGCTGCTACAGATCCGTTTATATAATCTAACCATGCATTTACTATTTTATTTGGACCGACATTTCTATTTGTACCGGTTTTTGATGTGTATAACGTGTCTTGTAAAGCCGCAACAAAACTATCGCCAAACTCAGCTCTAATTTTATTTATATTTTCAGGTGAAAATATTATATCAGCATTTTCAATAAACTCTGTAAAAAACTTTTTTCTACCAACTCTACCTGTAGCATCTGCTAAATCTTGTTTTATATTACTAGCAGACCAATGATCACCAGGCTCTACATAACCTTCTTTTATTCTTGATATTTTACCTATTTTATTAGCAAAATCTTTTAGTTGTTGATCTGAATTTATAAAATCAATTAACTCTTTTTTATCTGTTTTACTTAAACCTGGTATTTCAAAACCAGCTTTATCCCATAAATAAACTCTAACCGCATCTTCATGTGTAAAGTCATTATCAGGTATTTTTTTAATTAACTTTTTACGTATGTCAGGCATTTGCTTTGTAAGATTTCTATAGTCATTAGCTATAGTTTGCTTTGCTATATTTAAATTTCTATAAGCTCTATTTAAAGGTTGAATTAAAGCTTTTTCAAAAAAATCTCTATGCTTATTACCTTTTTCACCTTTACCTATAAAGTTATACAATAAACCTACAAAATCTTCGTGTGATGGTGGTACAAAAAATCTAAACCTACCTTTACCTTCACCACGCTTTCTAGCTTTAGCGTCTGAAAAACGTTTTTTAGAATCAATACCAGTAACATCTTGTAGTATATCGTTAAATTTTTTATTCATTGATTTACTAAACTTAACTCTAGCTTGAACAGATTTACCTTTAACGTCTAATTGATTTAATACATTTTTAACTGCTTGAACATTTTGTAAAGCGTCATCAACAAAATAAATATCATTATAACCTTCATTTGCATATTTATCTAAAACCCACATGGCTTTTGCTTCACCAGTGCTATCTCCTAAACCTGTTATGTTTTCTAATGGTATTTTTGCACCTTCAGATTCTAACCAATCATGGATAGCTTGTTGACTTTCAGGAGCTCTAGCTGTAAGTATAAATACATTTTTAGATCCGTATTTTTTTATTTGATTCTTCATTTTTTGTAAAAGTGGACCAGGTTTACCTTTAGTAACTTTATTAAAATCTGTAAAATCAAACTCATAGCCTTGCTCTTTAAGCGTTTCACCAACAAGAGGCCAGTCTTCAGAAGCTATTTTTTCTGTTAAATTACCTTTTTTAGCTATAACAAAATTTTCACTTATACCAACAGTTTCATCAAAATCAAATATACTAGCACCTTTTAGTTTAGAAAAAGAAGATGTTTTTCTAGCGTTTTCAATAGCTTTGTTTGCGAGATTTACTTTGTCAGATATTTGTTGTGACTTAGAAAATTTAAATTTAACGTTTTTATTATCTTTTTTGTTTATTAAGCTAACGTTTTGTTTTTTGAAAAACAAAGAGTTAAGCTGAGGTTCTATTCTAACAGAAGTAGTACGATGAGTTTTAGCTTTGTTTAATGATGCAAAAACAACTCTAGCTGTAAAAGGTATAGGTGCTTTTTGATCTGCAAAATTACTTAGACCTTCTATCTGTAATTCAGAATCAACGCTCATATTAAACATACCAGCGTTACCCATGTCTATAACATGACTAGGTTTTGGAGTATCATCTTTACCTTTCTTTTGTTGATATGAATTAGCAACATCGCCTGTCGTAATAAATTGTATATTTTTAAATATAGGTAAATGAACACCTTGTTTTTTAATAATATTAACAGCGTCTTGAGTAAGTTGTAAATTACCACGATTACTAAATCTATAGCCATCTTTACCTATGGTTTCTTCAATAGCTTTAATCATAAAATCAAAAACTTCATTAGCTGTTTTTATTAATAATTCTTCTTTTGTTTTATAATTATCTGTTTCTTTTTTACCTTGAGCTAGTTTAGTTTTTTCTAATTTTCTTGTATTTTTTTTATAATTAAAAGTTACAGAAATACCTCTAGCTGTATTACCTTTTATTTCTATAGCTAATACAGTCCTTCCGTTTTTAGTTATTACAACATCTGGATTATTGTCTTTTTCAGATAATTTTTTAACTTTATATACTTTAGAATATCCTGCTTTTTTAAATATATCTTTTAATCTATTTGAAGCTATTAACTCATATTTTCTATGAATAGGCATATTTTTTTTAATAGCATTTAATTCTTGTTTACTTATAGCATCTTCAGATATATTAAACTGTTCTTGATCTCTTTTAACATATTCATCAATAACTATTCTTTTTGTAACGCCGTCAATATTTTTATTATCTAAGTATTTTTGAAAGTTTTTACCCATAAAACCATCATCTTTGCCTTTACCATATATTATGTTTAAACCTTTTTGCGAGTCAGAAGTACTAATGCTAAACTTAACGTTTGGATCTCTATTTATTTGATCTGCTAAAGCTTGTATATTGTCTTCAGCTAAAGTTTCTCCATTTAAAGCAGCTATGTCTGCTCTTTTTTGCATTACTTCAGGTTCTTGAGCAACTTCCATTGTAGCATCGTAAGCTAAAGCCCCAGACATATACTTTGCTAATTGATCTTTTCTAGTACCTTTTAAACCAGATCTTTTACCTGTTACAGGGTTTATAGATGGTTGATCAAAAAACTTTATAAACTGCTCTTCAGTAGGCATAACTTTTTTGTAAAGATTTACAGCTTGACCTTTATCTATAACGTTAAGAGCAGATGGTGGAAGTAAGTTTTGATCAACTGCATTTTGCACTTCTTCTTTGCTAGTTAATTGTTTTACAAATTTAGTAAATACTTTTTTATCATCAGCAACTTCTCTTTCTAATTGAACTAAATCAGCTGTAAACATAACATCTACTATTGCTTCTCTAAAGTTTTTTAAATTACTTATATAAGTGTTTGTACCTAAAAAGTTTTTTATTGTTTTAAACAAATACGTATTAGCTTCATTTCTTAAATTTCTCTGCACATTTCTAGCTGGTTTACCAGACTCGTAAGCTCTTATTAAAGCTTTACGAGCAGAATCTAAAACTCTATTGTATATTTCACTACCGGTAGCAATACCGAGTTGTTTTCTAAACTTAGAAGTTTTTTGTATTTTCTTTTTATTAGCTTCTACTTTTCTTTTAATTCTAGCTGCTATAGATAAATCTTCTGTTTCAAGAGCTTTTGTAGGAGCGTCTGTTTCAGCTGCAACTTGTACTTTTACTTCACCTTCTCTTGTTGTTTGACCTATATCTACAGTAGGTGCTGTTACTTGGCCTTTTGTAATAGCATTATAAGCTTGTTTTGCTCTATTAGCTATTTGAGGATTAATATGCCCAAATAAACCACTAGGGTTTTTTCTTTCAGGTTGATATTTTTTAAACCAAGAATAAAGCTCTGTATAAGTGCTATCTAAAAAAGTTTTATTATCAACACCTTCGTGCGGCTGAGCTAGTATAAGTCCATCTAATAATCCTTTTTTACGTATTTTTTTATATATATTTTCAGCTTCTGCTTCAAAATAAAAATTACCTAAACCTTTTTGCTCTAAATCAATAACAACACCGTCTTTAGTTTCAAGTGTTTTACCAAGTTTATTTATAGACTTTTCTTCTGTTTTAGATGCTTTTGCAGTTGGAGTTCTTAACACATCTGTACCTTCTTTAAATCTTTTGTCTTCTTTAGGTTCTAAACCTTTAAGCTTAACTTTAGCTATACCTCTTGCTGTTAGTTTATTAAGTATACTAGCTCTATTTATATTAGTGTTATAATCAACTAAAAAGTCAAATACTTGCTGTCCGTTTTGAAAATCAACTTCACCAAAACCAAAACCTCTAAGTAAAGATCTAAAAGAGTTTTTTATACCAGTAGACTTAGATTCAACAGCTTCTATTTTATTCTTTTTTATTATATCAGAAAATATATTAAAATATTCTTCTTGATTAGCCTCATCTTTTGTTTTAACTAAACCGTGATTATCTCTTATAATATCACCATCACTGTCTAAAGCATCGTATTGAGTTGCTAGTCTAGCTTCTATATCAGCAACAAGATCAGCTTGCCCAATGTCGTTTAAATATTTAACAAATTCAGATACAGATCCTTTTAAAGCAGATTTACCTATTTTACTACTAAAAGCTCTAGAAACAATAGCATGTAAATATTCGTGACCAAGAACATTTGTTTGTCCAGTTGCAGCAGCTGCTTTTACATTTATATATATTTTATTTTTACCACCTGTATTATCATAAAACATACCATCAGCAGCATTAAAACCTTTAAACTTATTATTTAATTCTTGTACTCTTGAATCAGAAGTAACATATTCTATGTCTAAATTGTCTTTATTAAATCCAAAAAACTTTTTTTGTTCTAATATTTTTTCTGTGTTTTTTAAAACTTGTCCTAAAAAAACTTCTAAATCAGCATCATAATTAAGATCTGTACCTTTAAAAAATTTATTATTAGCTTTAATAGCTTTTTGATATTCTTTTTTAGCTTTCTCTCTTGTTTTATTATCTATACGATTATCAAGCATTATGTCTAGCTGCTCGTGTCTTTTATCTATATTTTCAGCATATTTTTTCTTAGCTTTATCTGTCATGCTATCAAAAAAACTAAACAGATTAGCTTTGTTAACTTCTTTTTTCTTTTTTAATGCATCTATTTCTTTATCAATAATATCTTTAGTTTTACCTTTTGCTTTGTCAGAATTTTTAGTTAAATTTATTATTTCTTCTTCTATTTTTAACTGTTCTTGTTTATATTGATCAGTGGCAACATACTCGTATATATCTTGTTTTTTTAAGCCTGCAAAAGAAACACCTGTAGAACCAGCACCTAAAAATCCACCAATAAAACCATCTTTAAAAAACGTTCTTAAAAGTGATTTAAATGTAACTTTATCGCCATAACTCCAAGCTTTTGATAAATCTTGAGTAACACCAGTTAATCCTTCAGTGGTAAACTCACTAGCAAAACCTAATCCCATTTTTTTAGCTATTGTTTGGGGTAATTTTGTTAATAAGTCAACAGCTTTTTCTTTGCCTACGCCTTTACCTATAATATTATTTATAAGTCTACCACCAATTAATTCCATAACAAAATCAGAAGAACCTGTTATAATAGAATCTTTAACAACTTGATTACGCGTTGTTTCGTCATTAAAACCTCTTTTATACATTTCTCTTTCAAAGTTGTCCATGTAAGCGCCAGCGCCTAACATTGCCGCTCCAATACCATATGGAAGTCTACTAATTATTAAAGAAGGAATAGCACCAAATGCATCGTTTGTAAAAGCGTCAGCAGCATCTCCATATCTTCCTTGTTCAACTAAAGACAGATAATCCATAGGATTTCCATTTTCATCTCTGTAAACATAAGTGTGTTTATCAAACCAATCTAAAACACCTTCAAACTTAACTCTATTTGTTGGGTCTAAAGCTTGAGCTTGTTCTAATGATAAACCTTTTTCTCTAGCTTCTAGCATATGAGTTTCGTATAATTCTTTTCTACTGCCTGGTGACATAAGGTCAAAACCAAGAATTTGATTTGGTATATTATAACCTCTATCTCTAAGTAAGTCTGCTGCTTCACCAGCAACAAACTCTATTGGATTTTCAAAAATAGTTTCACCTATATAACCATACTCACCAGTTTCATATCCTTTATAAAGATTATCAATAACACTAACAACGTTTTTACCAAGATTAGCTCCATAACTTTTTAAATAATCAATAGCATTTCGCTCATCTTCATCTGGCTCTCTTTGCTCGCCATATACAACATTTTGATCGTAAACGTTTGTTTTATTAAAATTAAAACCACTTGTATCTGTATGAAAAGCTGTTGTGTCTTCGTTTTCTTCTTTATATTGACGTATAAAATCTTTTATTTCTTGATCAGACTTACCTTCACGTAATAATTGAGAAACTAAAGCTTGTAATTTTTCATCCATAGCTACTATCTATTTTGATTATATTGATTAGTTTTGTTAAAATCAAACTCTCTTTTTTGTTGCGTGTTAGTTTCTTCTTGTGTTTGATTTATTAAAGTGTAAGCAACAGGATCTTTCATAAATGATTTTATATCATTTGTAAAGTTTTTGTCTTTTGTTCTAAACGTTTGTGTGTATGTTTTACCATCAATATTTTTAGTTACTTTTATTGAGTTTCTAAATCTACTTGGATTTTCAAAAGTAAAATTAAGATTATTATCTTTGTTAATTTTATTTAGTTGATTTATAATTTTCTGATCATCTTTTGATTTTGCATCAGCTATAGCTTTTTCAACTTTACCTTCTATTGTTTTTGGTGGTGCATCTTCTTTATCTTCTTCTTTATCTTCACTTTCAGTATCTTTGTAACTATCATAAGCACTTTCAATAAAATCTAAAAACTCATTGGTTAAATCACCTCCTTGCGAATTATGCTGCTCCATTACCATAGATATTTTCATCCTTTGTATTTCTTTTGAATTAGGATCTTTTTCTATAGGTGATAATTCTGGACCAGGACCGTCTGGATCTTTATTTACCCACTCTTCAAACTGTTTGCTTAATTCTTGATTTTGATTAAAAACGTGATCAATAAAACTTTTTCTTTTACCACCAGCAAAATTATATTTTCTATCAGCCATAGCAGATGGTAATACATCTGAATTTTCATTTATCATGTCTTCAATATAAGCTATAGAAACATTTTTTGTTTCGTTCCAAGTATTCATAGGATCTTGATTAGCAGATGTAGCTTGTTTTATAGGTATTAATTTTTGCGTAACTTGTGTTATATGATCATATAGTTTTTCACTATCTTTTTTTTGTGTTAATTTTGGATTTAAGTTGCCAGCATCAACAAAAGTACCATCAGGAGAAACTATCATATCTCTTATACCGTTTTCCATTATAAAATCTTTTTTCTCTCTAGTACTTAAAGTACCGTCGTTTAACAAATCATTTAAATTTTTATCACCAACAGCTAAGACTCTAGAAAAATTAATACCATTTTCTAATATAGTTCCATAATACATTTCATCAGCCATGTTAACAGACAAACTAGCGCCATCTAGTTGTTGTTCTAAATTTTTTACAACAGCTTCTAGCTTGTTTTTATTGTTAGAAGCTGTTTGTAAATAATCTTCAAACACAGCTTGAAACTGAGGATCATTAACAGAAAACCTTCTTAATTTAGCAAAGTTTTCATTTTGTCCTTTTACTTCTGTTTTCATTTGCTTTGTTACCAAGCTTTTATCTAGCTTTCTAATTCTTTTTTGCATGTTAATTAAAGCTGTAGATACAGTAGTTAAACCATTAAAATAAGGTTTATAATCTACTTTAACAGGAGCGAATCTTTGCCCCATAGCTTGTATTATAGTTTGATCTGCTGCCATACTTTATATTTTTTTATTTTTATTCACCACCACCTGTACCAAGGCTACCTATTAATGAAGAAGCTATACTAAACATTTGTCCTTGAGCTGCAAGTCTATTTTGAGAAGCTTGAGCTACACCACCTTGAGCTCCTGCAACTCTTTGGCCAGCTACACCGATTAAAGTACTCATCTTATCTATTTCAAACTGTCTTTCGCCTTCTATATTTGATATTCTTATAGCTCTAATCTCTGCTTCTCTTTGCGCTTGTTCTCTTAATTTTAATTTTCTATTATCTGCTAATTGTTTACCTATATCTATTCTAGTTTCCTTAGCTTGTTCTTTAGCTTGATTACTTAATGATTGTGCTAAAGCAGCTATACCAGAAGCTCCTGCTACACCTCTATACGCTTGCATTATATTAGCTTGTTGTTGTTGAAACTGTTCTCTAGCATAATCTACAGCCTCCATATCAACTTCTAAATCTTCATATATATTTTCTCTATCCATTATATCTGGATCAATAGGAGTAAATTTACTTTGCTCATATTGTTCCATTCTTTCGTCTAATTGTGCGTTTGCAATAGCTAACTGCTGCTCATATCTTCTTTGATCTGCTCTAGCTTGTTTTCTTGCTTTATTAGCACCAAACAAACCTAATACACCTAAACCAATTTGTAAACCTTGCATTGCTGTAAGCGGTTCTTTTAAAGGACTAACTTTTTTATTTTTTGACATAATATTATATTTGTATGTTTATAATTACAGTTTTTATAACTTATTTACTACTAATAGCTATTTCAGAAGACAAAGAGAATAATTCTGCTGCTTCTTCAGAGTTATTATTCATTTTAACCTCAGCGTAATAACCTAATAAGCTAGTATTATTTGCTGCTTTATTTTTTGAAAACATAAGAAAATCATTTGCGCTAGGAGTATTTACTTCATTTTCTATAGTTATAACTCCTTGCGTAAAGTTTATTGACGTTATTTCACCTATTATAGTAAAATTATCAGAATAACTTAACCCATTATTTATGTTTGTTACTTCTGCGTAATAAGCAATGTCACCTATTTGTAAAGAAACGTTACCTATTCTTTCAGCTAAACCGCTATTTATTGCTATATCTAAAGCCATATATTATTTTTTTTAAGTTTCTGTACCAACTGTTATAAAATTATCTAAAATTATGTTAATAGTTCTATTCGCCCTTGGAAATCTATTTACAGCTACACCACCTCTTAACGTAACTGTTTCAGTAGAGCCCTTAAAAGTAAGTACAGTACCAACTTTTACGGTTTGAGAAGAGTTCATAACTATACTACCAGCAGTGCTACTAGCAGATACAGTAGAAACAGTATTTTCACCATCATTATAACGTATAAAAGAACCAGTTACAGAAACATGATTACCGCCAGCTATACCATAAGTACCGTTTAAATTAACAGTAGTACCAGTAGCTGTTGTTCTAACTGTTTTTGTTAAAGGAGCCGAAATAGCTATTAAATTATTAAAATTTAAATCACAACCAATTGCTTTTTGAATACTACTACTACCAAAAGATTTTAAAGTAAGAGTTATGCCATCTGCAAAAGTTTGAGCGCTACTGAGCGTTAAAGTTTTCGTGTCTGTATCTATTTCTGTTATAATTGGTGTTCCAGATAAACTACCACTACTAACAGCTGTTATTGTAGTACCAACGCCAATATCTGTTAAGCTATCAACAATAACTTTTGTAGAACTAGTTATAGCACCATTAACAGTCTCTGTGTTTAAAAAAAAGAAATCAGTATCTACAGGTTGCCTAATAAGTCTTAATCCAAAACCAGCGCTATCACTAGCTGCGTTTTTAAATTCTAAATTAACACTTACATTTTGAGTAGCATCTAAAACAGGAGATCCAGTTGAAGTTGTACTAGGCATTGATTGGTAGTTACTAGTACTTGTATTTCCAATAAAGGTTAATGTTGTATCTGCAACTTGCGTTATATCAGCATTAAAAACATTTTTGTTTGAAAAGCCTTCTAGCTCTGTATTTGTATTTTTTGTTATTACTATTATTTTATAAGTAGCACCACCGCTTGCAGCTGGAAAAAAAACATTTTGTTCAAAATTATTATTTTGTAGTTTTACATTAAGGTTTTTGTTATTTGTATTTCCTAATGAAAAAGTACCTGTTATAAAATCATAAAACTTATTAGAATTATCTATTATAACAATACTAAACTCTGCACCAACATCTCCACTTACAATTATTTCTCTAGTATTACTTAAAGAACTCATGTCAGAAGTATCTATAGATATATTGTTTATTTTTTTTAAAACAGGTGTTTCTATTTCATCTAATCGTTCAATGTCTAATCTTTCAATAATGCTTTGTGTTTCTAAAACTTCTTGTTGCTGTATTCTTTGTGCTTGCTCGTTAATAGATTCTGTATGAAATCTACCAGCCATAAATCCTTTTATACCTTTATGAACATGAGTATGGAAACCTTGCAAGCCTCTTGCTTGACCATAAACTCTAGCTTCTTCAACTTTAGAAAACAAAGGAATATTATTTATATAAGTTAGTATAGGCATATTTAATATTTTTAATATCCACCACCACCCATTCCGGTTCCAGACGGTGCTGGTGGAGGAGGTGTTGGCGAAGGACTAGGTGTAGTTGTTGTTGAATCTGGTGAAGGACTAGGTGAAGGTGTTGGTGTAGGTGTTGGTTGAGGTGCAGGTGGTTGTGGTGTGTTATTTTGATTTGGAGCAGGTGGATCTGTAAGTGTTGTATTTGGTGTTATTGGAGGCGCCGCATCTGTAGAGCCGTTAGTTAAATTTTCATTAGAAGAATTAGCTCTATTACCACTAACAACGCTAACCGCACTTATTATACCTAATCCTTGAAAGCTTAAATCAGCTGTTTTTACGTCTTGATCTCTACCTCTAATATAATTAAACCATTTACCTTCTTTTTCTATAAACTCGCTTATAGAACCTTCTTGTTTGTTGGTTATTATACTTTCTACGTACCAACCATCTTTACCAGTAATATTATAAGACTTTATAGTTTGACTAGTATGATCTTGATTATATTGATTTATTTTTGATTGACTACCTTCGTAATTTAAAGTATTAAATATTTTTACTAAAGAAGGTTGTGTATTTAGTACTGCTGTTATTGAAGACTCTACAATAGTATCATAAAAACTATTTCTTGGAATTATGTTACCGCTGTCATCAAACTCTCTATAATGCTGCCAAAGTTGACCATTATTAATTGTATAATACTCTTTTGATAAACTCAAGCCGTTTTCTGGAGTAAAAGATTTAAAACTAACCCAACCTTTTACATCTTCACTAAACGATATTGTTTTTGGTTCAAATAAAGGAAACTCTTCTTGCATAGAAAAATTATCTAAAGTACCATTAACAAGATCACCTTGCGCGCCTCTAAAATGTATACCAAAAGTTAATAGTTTTTCATTAAAACCACTACCGCCATAACCGTTACCAACGTTACCACCATCACTGTTTTGTATTTCATCACCAATAACATGTACTTCGTCATAGTAACCTTCTTGCAAACCGTTAGTAGCATCTATCATTTGAGTTCTAAAACCTTGTGCATCATGGTTGAAATAATACATAATAACTTTTCCAGTTGATATACTATAATTAAATCTAATTCTATAAGAAGCACCAGTCTTTATTTTTTTATTTATTACTTGTTCTATTTCAGCACCTTGAAAACCACCAGTAAAACTAGATATAGGAGCGTTATTTATATTAATAACACCATTTTCTGAATCAAAAGAAACATAATTATTTATTATTGGATTAAAACCAACAAAATCCCAAGAATCAACACTACCACCAACAAAAATACTTTCAAGACTTCTTATAGATAAATTAGTTATACTACAAGTTAAATCATCTAAAATTGAGCCATTTGTACCAAGTGTCCATTCGCTGTGAAGAGTAATCATATTTTTAGTTTGAGCAGTTACAATACCGTATGTTGGATCGCTATAAACATAAATAGCACTACCTATAATTGGTAAACCATTTTTTGTTTGATAACCAAATTCTGTTAGGTTTGTGCCATCTCCAGGATTAAATTGAAATACATAATCACCATCACCATGATTAATATCAATATCTGAAGAGTTTAAAGCTGTTCTAAGAGCAAAAGGGTTTGTAGCAAAACTAGAATCATAATCACCTCTAAGATCTATCGTTAACTTACCTGTTGTAAAATTAGAAACGTTAAATCTAAGCTCATAACCTTGTGAAGTACGAGGTAAAGTTTTTGCAATAGAAACACCACTTTGATGGTTAGTATCATCAAACTTTTGTCTAGCATAATTACTACCAAAAGGAGCTCTTCTAAAATTAATTTTTCCATTTTCATAAAAAACATATGGTCTTGAAAAGCTATTTATTAGTGTATTACTAGCGTTTGAAATATCAAATTTAGGCATAGTACCACCAGTCGGTATATCATCAATATCTATAGCGTTTGCCCAATCAATTTTACCTACAAAATCAACTAATTGAAAATGAAATTTACTAGTAAGATTATCATATATAACGTTACTATTGCTAGTAACTTTAAAAACTGCTCTAAATATTTTTTTGTTACTTATGCCTCCAGAAACACCACTCCAATGAAAAACTTCTATACCTGAGTTTGTATATCTTATAAGATTATCTTCGCTTGAAGTAGGATCTAAATCAGTTATGTTTACTAATCGGATTCTTCTATCTATACCAGGCGCGTTTTGCCAAGCACCACTTATTTGGCCTAAATGACCAGCTGGATAATCAGCGTCTCCTTGATCAACAGTATTATCCCAACTACCGTAACCTTGAGCATCAGCTACGCCTCTTATATAAATACTACCACGAACATAGTCTGTTACTATAACGTCAACCATATAAAATTTATCAGACTGCCAAGTAAAAGCAGGCATATTAGCATTTTTAAGATAACACCAATTACCTGTAGATCCTGGAACTACTGTTTCAAAAGTTATTTCATCTGATTGCGCTGGCTGTGCTAACCAAGTATTTTGTGTTGCGCTTGGGTCATGTGTAGTTACACCGTTATCATTACCAATAGTCCATGTTTGCGTAGTACCATTATTATCTACAGCGCTATCTGTTGAAGCAGGGTTTTCTGGTCCATAATCACTTATACCACCATCAAATCTAGTAGCTTTTAAAAACTGCATACCGTTTAAATCAGTTACATTCCAGTGTTCATGGTTGTGTCTTACTTCAGCCCAAGCAGGCACTGTAGCGGCAGGTATATTAGGTATATCTGGAACGCCAGCATAAGCTAATCTACCAGGTTCTGTAAACACGTATTTTTTTCTAATTAAAATATCTGTAATTTCAAAATCTGCTTGACCAGTATTTCTAGGAGCTAACTTTATATTAAGCTGATCTACTACAATTTCTTCTTGATTATCAGTTGTGCCTTTAAATTTAAAATAAGCTCTTAAGGTAAAATCTTCATAAACAACGTATGATGGTCTTGGGCATGGTGGAAAGTCTACTTGAGCAGCGTCTTGAAATCCTTTTTGAAAACCAGCAGCATCTGTACCTGGAGAAAAAGCCGTTCTACCAAAAGGAAGTGAAGATTGATCACCATAAGTATTACCACTACCTTGTGGATTATGAATACTAGCATCTGGAACAGCTGTTGTACCATCAAATAATTTTATTCTTAATTGTGGATCAGCGTCGTTAGTATCGTTTTGAATACCGGATAAAGGGTGATAACTAAATACAGATCCATTGTTAAGACCATAAGGTATTTTGTTTGTAACTCTAATTTTAACTTGCACGACTATTTCTTCTCCAGCAAACATAGTCCAATCATGAGTGTTTTGAAAAGAACCAGCTACATTTATACCGTTCCATTGTAACGAGCTAAATGAATTATTACCCCCATCAAACCAAGATGTTACATCACTAGATATTAAACTTGTCGGCCAAATACCACCATCAACTTCATAAGGTAATAATATATTTACGTTAGCATCATAATGGGTAGACCTACTCCACCCTTCACAAATTATACCAGTATAACCATAGTTAGGCACCTGAAGACTACCACTATCTACTGGATTGTAAAGTATATAAGAATTACCGTCTATAGGAGAACTGCTATAAGTATCATATAAATGAGTGTCCCATTGAAAATGATTCCAATCATAAATTGTAGTTCCGAAAGTCGGACTAGTAAAAGTATAAGTAGTCTCACCATTTATTGTTTTTAACCAACTATAACCATTAGTATTTTTTGCTACTCCATAATCATTACTAGTCATACTATCAAAGTTCTGACTATCATAAGGATATGCTACTCCTAAAGATCTAAACGGATTTGTACCGTTACCATAAGGAGAGTTGTCATATTTAAAAAGAGATGTAACTTTTGGATAAGAATCACTAGAAGTAGGTGGCTGATGATCTACTGGTATATTTGGATCATGAGTATGACTAATACCAGTTAAATAGTTTTCATTAAGTAAATCTTGATCTTGTAAAACAAACTGAGGATCTCTTTGTGCTACAGCAGGTTCACCTGCAACAAAAGCCTGTATACTACCTACTGATATTGCTGGATGATGTTTTATTTCAGTAGTAGACTGTATGTTTCTATGTTCAACATTCATATTATAAACACTAAGATTAGGTGTTGTTACCGGCGTACCATTATTTGTTGTTCCGTTTTCAATAATTTCAGGCGTAATAGGTGAAGCTAATATTAATTCTTCACCTTCACTAATATCAGAGTTTCTTAATAAGTTTTCTGTATATATACGAGCTAATGTTAAATTATAATCTTTTTTATAAGCATCATAAGATCCTATTAATTCATTAGGTTCTTTTAAATTATCTCTAAACCAATCATGCATACCTGCATCAGATATTGGTGTTAAACCATCCATAGATAATCTTAAAACAGCGCCTCTTTGTTTATCTGCAAAATAAGCTCTATAAGACTCTTTAGCAAAAGACTCTGGATTTTTAGATATACCATAATCACCAACAAAAGGACTGGCATCACCCAAAACTTTATTAGAAGCTATTATTTGAGGATTACCATCAGCATTAAATAAAGTATCTTTACCAGCTGTTATACCAACAACTCTATCTTCACAAAACGCAATTAAACTAATTTTTCTTTGAAATAATTTTTGTATACTACCGTATGTAGGATTTAAATCTTTAGTAATATTATTAGCTATTATAAATTGATTTAAGTTGTTTATACCGCTAATAGAGTTATAAATACCAGAATAAATTAATCCGCTTTTTCTATTATCCTCTTCGTACGGCTCTTCTATAATAGAAGAAGCTCTAGCACCATTAGTTATAAAAGTTTCATTAAAACCATCTCTTATTCTATTAGACTCTACACCATTACCAAAGCAAAAACAATTGTACCAGTTTAAACCCATTTCTAACCTAGGTGATATTTTAGGTTCTAACGCAAATATTGTTTTAAAATCACCTTGAAAACCAGGGTCTGCTTGTTGTATTGCTAACAAAGCGCTAGTATAAGAACCATCTTCTCTATAAAATCTTACTTCTGCTCCAGAATAATCTATTTCAATACCAGAAGAGTCCATATAACAAAAACCAGGATAAACTACAAAATTTCTTTCTGTAATATATTCTGGATAAACATCATAATTCCAATTGTCATAACTACCATCACCATCAAAACCATTAGGATTAGCCCATTTAGCTAAATAATTTTGTTCTTTAACTACTAATAATTCACCGCTATGATTGATACCGTTATAAGCCTCTGGTAAACCTACAATTTCTACCCTACAACCAACTGGCGCAAAAAGCTCTCTAGTGTCTTGATTTATTTTAGTTGGTATTGCCTGGCTAGCTTCATAATATATATTTAGGTCAGCTTGTTGACTTGGTTCTGTTTCAAAAACAGCTGGCTTATTTAGATTATTTAATAAAACAGCATTTGGATCGTTAGTTATAAATTCAATCGCACCAGGTTGTGCAAATGTTAAATTTGAGTTTGCTGCGCTTGCATTACCTTTTACAGGATTGTAAGTTTGATCTTTAGGATTTTTATCTACTTCTATAATATAACAAACTCTTCTATTATTTGCTTTACCAAATTCAAATATTTTATCTTTAAAATTAGATCTTTTAGTAGCATCTCCACCGTTACCACTAGAATCTAATGTATCAGCCCAAATCATAGCTGATTCTTCTACACTATCTCCAGCTGGAGCTAAATCGTTTGTAGTAGAATCATAATGATATCTAGTTCTCCAAGGAGTATGATTATATAATTTTTTTACACTAACTTTTTTTATTGTATATACAATGTTTTTATCATCATCTCTAAACTTAAACTTAGAACCTTCTTTTATGTTATTAATAAAGTTTTGTATTTGGCCATCAGGATCGTCAGGATAAGCAGGGTTCCATTGGTTATAGTGTCTATCAGCATAAGCTAAATCATAACCAACAGAGTTTTTAACACCAGGACCTGGAGCTACGTTTGGCTCTGGATCAACGCTCATATAAACAGATTTACCTTCTAAAGGAAAACCTTCGTGCCAGTTGTTATTACCATCAACACCAGTTCCAAAACTATTATCATAACTATCACTTGGGGTTGTTAATGGTGTAAAAACACCACCACCCCATATACCTTCTAAATATTTTCCAACAAAGTTAGGGCTACTAGGTAATATAGATGTACCAGGAGGTGCTGCTGTTACTAAGTTTACACCTGGTGAGAAAAAGGACAAGTGAATAAAAAATTTACCTTCATCACCACTATCGCCATAAGTTTTATCTAAATAATACTCAGAATATTGTGTACCAGTTCCACCATCATATTTCCAAACTTTATATCCAGGAGAATCAGCTTCATCAGCAGAATTTATTCTTCTATCTGTAAAGGCTGAAGTTGTTGTTACAATACCTTCTAATCCATTAACAGCTCTGTTTTTTCTATATCCGTTAGAAGAAGTACCGCCGTTACCATACCAGGTACCAACGTTTCTTCTATGATGATACCAACCGCTTTTTATACTATTAGAGTTTCCAATAACGCTTGTTAGTGTATTTTCTTTTTTAGCTTCTTTATTGTCACCAATCCAAACAGGATTATAAGGATAAAAACAACCACTACCAACCCAAGTTTGACTTGCGTTTTTAGCAAAATTATTATCACTTAGCTGTCCAGCAACCATATGCATGTTATCTATAGCAAATACACCACCATGTACATTATCAGTGTCATTGTTAAGTGTAGACATTATTGCACTCCAATCTGTTTCTGTATTAGAAAGATTTGAGCCACTAGTATTTCCTTTTACCGTATGACCACTATTCGTACTTGTAGTCCAACTAGAAGTTGAATTTACAATACCTGTTTCAGGAAATCTATTGTCACTAGCTATTTGATCAGCAGCCCAAAATACATTTTGAACACCAGCTATTGCATAATTACCTAATAACAAATCATCTGTGCTAAATGAGTTTAAATAAGTACTAGTATCATTAGCTATTTTTACAAAAAATTTACCTGATAAAACTTCTTTTGGTCTTTTAATTCTTTGCTCAACTTGTACTACTAAATCTGCATGTAAATCTAAATTGCTAAAAGTAGGACTATCATGAGATATCGCAAGATCTTTTGTTGTAATAGCTCTTTCTAAAGTTAATCTATATTTATTGTTAGTATTAGTAATAGAACTTATTCTATATTTAGATGAATTTTTTCTATGACCAGTTGTTGTATTATATCTAAAAAAAGAAAAGAATAAACCGCCTTCTTCATCTGTTAAAGACTGTCTTCTATCTTCATCGCTATAATACAAATAAGTTCCTCTAGCATCAATCCATGCTGAATATGAAAACTCTATACGAGTTGTACCAACGGCATTGGTAGTGCTACCAACAATAACTGGTCTAGTAGTATTGTTTGCAAAAAGTGTTGTTAAATAGTTTGTTTGGCCTTGAGGTTCTCTACCATTAACCCAAGCACCTCCATTACTAACAGCACCTAAGCTTTGATATTCATATTTTACAGCATCTGGAGCTTCGTTTTGTATATCAAGAATTTTAAATTTATTTTTTAAAGGAACTTGTTGCTCGCCAACACCTACTTTCTTTTTTAATATTAAATAGTCTTCAACTTTAACTTTATTTCTATCAGAAGAAGGAAAAGCTAAATAAATATGTTCTTTAAGCTCATCATATGTATTTGAACCACCTGGAATATAAGCTTTTTCCATTAATAAGTTGTAATACTCGCCAGAATTTTCTTTTATATAAAACTTATAATAATCAACCCAATTAGGTGTATCTGTTAGTAAAGTAGGTCTTAATTGATATGTTTGGCTAGCAGATAATTGACCACTATCATTTCTCCAAGGTATTTTAATAGCACTATCATTAGAAGTTAAAACAGGTGTTTCTCTTCCATATTTATCACCAAAAACAACACCTAACTGATAGTTTCTTTGCGACTTAATAGAAGGTAAACCACCAGTATCAAAACTTGTAAAACCTCTAGGATATTCTGTTCTAGGCTCATAATTTAATTTTAACTTTGGTTCTAAATCATATAAATTATATCCTTGTGTGTAATTACCAAACACTAATCTATTACTAGTTAATTCTTGCGCTAAAGCTTTTCTTGGTACATTATCCCAAGTTCTTAATAATTGATCTTCAGGAACTGCAGCATAAATATTTTCAGAGTTTACAACGTATCTTCCTTTATAATTACCACCATAAATCATGTGTCTTTCACTAACAGATCTTACAGCTCCTAAATTATAAGCTAAATTACTTAAATTATTATGACCACCTTTATAATCTCCTCTAGAAACGTCATGCCAAGCTCTTTCTTTATGTCTTATGCTAGCTATAGAATAAACAACATTAGAATCTTCTTGTTTATACAAAATATCAACTTGAACAACATCTTCTGGTGTGTCTGGCCCTATAAAATCAGATACTTCTATAGAATCTATAATATTAGCCATAGAAGTATTATATGGCTCTTTAGAAGAATAAGCGTTATCTTTTGTGTAATCTTGTTTGTGTAAAGGGTTTAATACAACGTTTGTAAAAGGAGCAAAAGCAGAATATTCGTTGTCTTGATATTTGTATCTATAAGAAAATCTAGGTAGTATTTTTTCAAATAAAGGTTCTGTGTAAGGATCATCAACGTTAACAGTTTTTATTTTAACGCTTAACGTTTTTTTAGGTCTTTGTTTTACAACTGTAATGTGTTTTTCTTCAATATCTTTTGCTATATTTTGACCAAATATTAAATCTCCAACCATAAAGTTGTTAGAATTAGTAGGGTCAAGATCTCTTTTCATAGTAAAACCATGCTCTACTTCTGTAACAGCTGTAGCACCTGTAATATCAGACCCTGGTGTTGCTAAAAACAAACTTGCAGCGCCACTATATATTAACTCATCATCTCTATATTGAAATATATTAAAGCTTTCACTAAGAGTTGGTTGTACAGCATTAGGATCATCAATATACTTAGGTATTAATTCAAAACCAATAGCTTTGTCTAAATGATCTTTATATATAGTACCATAAGCGCCTACGTGTTCTTCTCTATTATTATATGTTACGCTATGACAAGCTTGTACTACAGCGCAGTTAAAACTACCTTTGTCAAAACTTATCGTTGTATGTGTAGGTGGTGTTGTTGACAAAGCATTTAAAGGTGTACCAGCTTTACAAGTTTTTATGTTTATTTTTCTAGGTTCATTAACGCCATCAGTAAAAAATAATAAATCATCTATTATATTTATACCAGTTATTATTTTGTTAGGAAATTTTAAAACAGCAGAAGCCGTACCAGCTTTAGCATCTACTAAAACAGGTACTATTGTACCAAAATCTGGATCATATTCGATAATAGCATCAAATTGATCAGAACTTGTAGAAAACTCTTTTTTAATAAACCAATATAATTTATTATTTTTTTCATCAGCAATACTACCAACACATCTGCATTGCTCAGGTATAATATCTTCTACTCTATAATTACCTAATAAGTTTTGAACAGTACCAACACCAGAACCTTCAGAAGTTGCAACCTCTATATTCATAGCATCTCTATACTGTCCGTTTGGAACTATTCTTTCGTCTAGGTCTTTATTCATTTTACCTAGAGTAAAAGTATTTTTAATCTCCGGCATATATTAGTGTTTTATTTGTTTAGATTTACCTCTAAGTATTTGAGTTAATTCTTCTAATTTAATATTTGATAATCTTAGTTTTGCTTGTCTTATAGCTGCAAACCTTTCTTTTTTATATCTACGAACAACATATTCAGGTACGTTTATTTTTGAAGATAAAATAGCATAAATTATATGTTTATACATTGCTTCTTCTGCAAATTTATGAACTTGCATTTCAGAGTTAGTACCTAAACTATCACTTATATAATCTAGTATCACAGTTTTTCCTGAAATATTAGAGCTAAAATGTATAAATCCTCTTAGTTCATCAATATAAAAACTACCATTTATTTGAGCTCTTTGTGGATCTAAACCAAACCTTCTACCTTCGTTAGGCCAATAAACATTATTTTGATAATCTTGATAGTCTTGATAACTATTTATATTATTTTCAGAAGGATTATGAGATTTATATCTAGTTAAAGTAGTAGACTCTGTTTTTTCTTGTAAATTTGGAACTGGAACATCGGCACTTAAAACAACACTATCAACAGTATTTGTTGCTAGCGTTGAAAGTGTAGATAAAGTTGTAAATTCTTGTATATGACTTATTACTAAAACATATATAAATTTTTCGTTGTTAGCATCTAAAGGTATATTTCTTAAATCTATATTTTCTAAACTTTGTGTTGATGTTGTACCATCTGTAAATTGAATATAGCTTAAATTACCATTATTATCGAATAAATTAAATATAGTAGGATCAATTAAAGCTGCTTTCATATAACCACTTTGACTATATGTTAAATCTGGATTTGAAATATTAGCATTAAAAGTTTCACCAATAACATTTTGACCTCCAGGCTCAACAGTGGTAACACCTATTCTAATAAAACCAGCACCATTTCTAGATGTTTGCCCAGCAGAGGTTGCTGTTGATGTTATTGATATTTCATCAAGACCTGTTACGTTTATTTTTTGGTGTACTAAGTAAACTCTACTAGCAATACTACCTGAATACGGTGTTCCGACTTGTGCACTATACTGCTTAGAACCATGTGTAAAAGTAAGTTTATTATTTGTAATAGTAATGTCGTCGCCATCAGGAACTCTTTGTGGCCCTACTCTAACCCATTGATTTAACGAACTAACATTAGATTTCAAACTACTACTTTGCTCAAAATTATAATTAGTAAGCATACCATTAGCATTTATTGTAAAATCGTAGCTACCGTCTGTTTCTTGCAATATAGGAAAAGGATTAGAAGTATCTTTAGTTGGATATAAAATTCTTTTTATACCACTATCGTCAACACAAGAAAGCTTAGTGTAGTTAACATAGTCGTGAGGTAACTGCATTTTTAAAGAAGGTGGTAGCTCTATTTCTTGTGATTTTATAGATTTAAAAGTATCAAAACTTAACTCTGCTAAACCTCTTTGAGCGTGAAAAGCAACGTCAATTTTACTACAATTATTTATTAGTTTTTCGTTACCAACATAAGCAACCATAAATTGGTTTATAATATCGTTTAAAGATACAAATTGATAATTACCTTGATTAGAACCTTGATAGTATTCACTTTGTGTTTTTCCGTCTAATAACCCCATTTAATTATTGTTTTTGTTGTTGTTTTTCACTTAATTCTTTTTGTGTAGCTGTTTGTACTACATTATAATCTTTTAAACCTATACCAGATAAAGCTAATATTTTATTAACTAATTCAGGCTCTTCAGACTCATGCAACTCAAAATCTGTTCTATCTGTAGCACTGTGGTTATATAATGGTTTTTCATTAACAACTATATAAGTCCAGTTTACATCAACTGGGCGTCTTATATAATAAGCTCTATAACTACCACCTACAGCTTCTTCTGGAATAAAATATAAAACATTACCTTGTACGTAGTATATTGGTCTATCATTAGTTGCTCTAGTAAGAGGAGAACTTTGCGTTGATATTAAATCATTTAAGTTTACTTCTTCAACAGAAACAGAATTACTAAGCGGGTTTTCAGCAGAAGAAAGATATCCGGTTTGTAATTTGTAAACATTACCTAATCTATAAGAATTTATAGACCCTAAGCCTGTACCGCTAATAACTTCATTACTTTGTCTAAAAGGGTATAGTTTTTCTTCTATTAAATTAACCATATTATGATATTCACTATCATTACCTGGTGTTCTTTTAAATTGATTTAAGTCATAAAAGTATTGCTCAAATATTTCCATTTGCGCTTGATTAGCGTATAAATTAAATTCCTGAGGTGTTATGTAACCTCTTTGTTCTTTATTAGCTAAAGCTAATATTCTTTGATATACTGTATTTACACTTATTGCCATATTTTTTGTTTTGTATTACGATCGCCCCGAAGAGCGATCGCTCTACAGTTTGATTAGTTTAATCGTTTTTCTATATTTGCATGTATTTCCATACCTTCATCAGTTTTAAACCAATGCGCTAAAGCAGTGTATGGGTGCTCGTCAAATGGTACTGTCATTATAACTCTATCATTAGAACCCCATAAAAAGTTTCTTTGATCTTGAGATAATTTAATAATACCAAGTTCTACAGCTTTGATACCAAAATTTCTAAGCTGAACATTGTCATCAGCAGCTAATTCTAAGAACAAAGCAGGATTATTACGAGCAAATACTAGTAAATCTCTTTTAAGCTCTTTAGAACTCATCTTAGATACCTCAGAACCTTTTTCTACACGTATAATAGCTTCAGCTAAATCTATATCCATATCTCTAGCTATAACTATTGCATCGGCTTCTAGCTCTAGTATTTCTATTTCATTAGCAGCTTGCTTAGCTGGTTCAAATTCTACATATAGCTTATTTTTATGAGGGTGATATAAAGATAAAAGTTTTTGTAGTGTTGTTTTGTTTCTAGGAACTAATAAAACACCGTTTCTAAAAACAATATGCTCTAATCTTTGATCGCCTTTCATCTCATCTACAAATACTGTTTTTTGATTAGAAGTGTATTTTAATTCTCTTTCGTATCCTTTTTCTTCATCAAAATAATATATATTAGAAGATCTAATAGTATATGATAAAGGTTTTTTACCACCTTTAATAAAATAAGTTCTATCTTTTATTTCCCAACCATCATTTGTAGAAGGATTTTTAGGTTCTACTCTTTTAGGTTTTGCTGTTTCAACAACTGGTGTTTCAACAACAGGTACCTCTACCTCTTG
>CESK01045794.1_pt1 | contig 22030 bp, 16 predicted proteins | sample 531091 | NCBI WGS metagenome assembly CESK01 (sample SAMEA2621271, study PRJEB7988) | marine metagenome | biome: marine biome (ENVO:00000447); feature: surface water layer (ENVO:00002042); material: "saline water (ENVO:00002010), including plankton (ENVO:xxxxxxxx)" | depth 5 m
AAATAATTGAAGATTTTGACAAATCTTTAATAACACCCGAAAAACGTCTTTGGAATCATGAACATAAAGTAGCTGGTACTACAGATGTATATGAAGACCGTAAACGGTATTTCAATTTATATGATTTTAAAACAAACAAACGTTTTAACTTTAATAACACCTTTGGCGAATATATGATAGGGGATTTTTCTCATTTGTCTAATTGTCAATACAATACATATTCTCTTCAATTAAGTATGTATGCTTATATGGAGCAATGTTTATCAGGTAAACATGTTGGTGAATTAGGCTTATATTATTATAAAAGAGATACATCAACTTGGGAATATTATCCTGTTAATTATATGAAGAAGGAAATAGAGCTTATGTTTGCGTTATTGAAAAACGGTAACCTACCGGTAAATAAAGAAAATGAGTGAAGAAGTAAAAAGCGTATTAGAGCGTTTAAAAGAAATAAATGCTTCAAAATCTAATAATATATACCTACCTTCTTTAGGCAAAAAAATTAAATTTTCCCCCTTTACATTAAAACAACAAAAAGATTTATTGGCAAGTATGCCTGATAATGCAACAGGTATATTAGATTTTAATAATAGTTTTAATGATATTATTTCTAGTAATATTTTAGAAGATAAAATTACTTTAGATGATCTTAACACTTTTGATAGATTAAACATAATTCTTCATTATAGAATTAATGCTGTGGGTTCTACTTTAGAAAGAAATGGTAAGAAAATTAATTTATCTAATCTTGCTAAATCTTTCGAATCTACAAATTTTGAAAAAATATTTGGTGAAAAAGAAATAAAAAGCTCTAATTTTATAGCTACTCTTAAGGTACCTTCCCTTTCTTACGACAAAAAAATAAATGTTTCAACTTCTTACAAGTTAAAAAAGACTAAGAAACAACAACAAGTTATTGCAGAATTGTTTGTTTCTGAAATATTAAAGTATGTAAAATCTATTACTGTAGATGAAAATAATGTTATGGATTTATATTCATCAAGTTATGAAGATAAAACTAATGCAATTGAACTTCTACCTAATAATTTTACTAAAAAAATATTTGATTTCATTGCTTCGGTAAAGAGCATAGAAGATAAGCTAACTACAGTAGAAGATATTAAAATAGATATAAGCAACGAGTTGTTTGGCTAAGAATATTAAAATAAATAATATTAGCCATGGACGCGGCAATATTCGCAAATGAATTTAGTGAAATGTTCGGTAAATTTTCCGAACAGTTAGAGCGTCAACACGAAGCATTACTTCAAAAAATTGATGATCTAGGAATGGGTATAGCTGGTGTTATGGGGCCATCTCCTACTGAAGCTGGAAAAGATGTAAAAAATCCTTTAGAAGGTGTTGCTCCTGATGCTAAACCGCCGGCTCCAAGACAAGTTAAAAAATCAGCACTTCCGGTTATTATAGAAGATATATCTAAAAAAGCATCTAAAAAAATTGGTACAGATGTAAATGTAGAAGAAGGCGATGTTGAACAAATACCAAAAGGTAAAAATGGTCTTCTATTTTTGTTAGGTGGTTTATTAGGTACAGCAGGCGCCGGCGTTTTAAGTAGTGTTTTAGGTTTAGGTGGAAGCGGTGGTGCAGTTGCAGGAGGGGTTATTGGTAAAGCTATAGGAGCTATTTTTAAGCCCCTTAAGCCAATTGCTAAAAGATTACCTTTAATTGGATCGCTTATTTCATTTTACGAAGCTTATGAAAATTTTAAAAAGGGTGGAATAGATAATACCATTTTAGGTATAATGGATATAGCTGCAGGTATATCATACGCTTTACCTGGTATAGGTACTGCTATTGGTATAGGTATTGATGTTCTTTCATACTTTTTAGAAGGCGAAATAGCTGAATTTAAAGAAGAAAATGCTGATGCTAGTTTCTTCGGTACAATGTATGATAAAGTAATTGAATATCTTTCTGAGACAGATCAAATAAAATGGATGGTAGAACTGGGAGAAAAATTTGGTGTACTTTGGGATGATCCAACTAACTTAGATAATTGGTCAGACTTTTTAACACATGTTGGTAAAATAGGGTTTGGTCTAATAGATATGCTAACTAGCTTCGACAAAACAGTCGGTACAGCATTGGGAATTACTGATGAAAAAGGAGAAGGAATGGGGCTGGTTGCTAAAATGGTAGATTTGGTAAAAACACATATTACAGACCCTCTTCTTGAAATGATAACAAGTGTGTTTGATTATGTTGGGGATGCAATTTCTGAAGCAGCAAATATAGTTGGAAATACTGCTAGAGATATTTTTAGTACTATAACTTTTGGTTTAGTAGACGACGCTGAAACCGCAGAAAAATTAGCAGAAAAAGAAAAGCAAAATGCTGAAATGGATCGTCAACTAATGTATGAAGGTATTTTAAACAAAAAGTACAAAGATCTTAGTGACGAAGAGAAAGAGATGAGGCGGGAAATAGAAAGCGACCCTACCTCTGATAGGTTCAAACAATATGAAAAGGATCTAAAAGCCGCTAGAGAAGGCCCAACTTCATATAGACCATCTATGGGTGGCCCAATGCAAGACTTTGCAGTAATAAACGGTGAAATAGTAGATTTACCTAGTTCTGCTATAGTAAACAAAGGTAAAGTTCAAGCATTTTCTGGTGAAGATACAGTAATAGGTTTTAAAGAAGGTCAAGCTTTATTAGAAGGTATTAACCAATTAATAACTGTAGGACAAGAACAATTAAAAACATTAAGCCAGTATTTAGAAAAATCTGGTAACAATATTATTGCACCTTCTTCTACTACTAATATGAATAATACATTCGAAATTGAGTCTGGTGTAAGTGTGTTTAGAAAAGCAGTGTCATAAATATAGAATATGGGATATAAGTTAAATTATACATTTTTAGGACAAAAGAACGAAACTTCTCAAGGTAATTACACCCCTCTTATTATCCCAAAGATGCCTTTCTCAAAATCTGACCCTAATTTTACTGCACAAGAAGGCCAACAAATACCTGCAAGTAGAATAGGGGTTGACGAAATAACTGCATACGAAAATAAAGACGCGGCATTTCAAGCAGGAGTAACGCCTTTTAGTAGAATTAGAAATTATTATTTTGATAAGATAGCTAATAATAATTTTAGTAATATGTCTACAGAATTAGTAGACTTAGTCAAAAATTTTGTATGGACCATTTCACCTCAAACATCTAAAACAGGAAATAGTGATTATAACATAGCAAGTTCTGAAAATAACAGACAAATAGCAGATGAGGTACCTTATATTTCTATAAAAGAAAAATATTTTCTAGTTAATAATATAGTTGCTCAAGCTTTGTATAATTTAACTGTTGGAAATAATTTAGGTACAAATTTAACCGGTAAAACTTTTATTGAACAATTTGAGTCTTTAGCATCAGACGTAGGTGCTGATGTTGAAAGAGTTGTCGGTGAAGAAAATACTCAAAATATACTTGATGCATCAGGAAATGTAGTCGATGCCGCTGTTGAAGGTGCGACTTCCGCAGCACAAGCAGTATCTGAACAAGTTTCAGGTAGCAGTGTAGGTACAGCAGCAAAAGAATCTTCTGTTCTTCAAAGAGCTTCTTCCTTGTTTAATACTCTTGGACAAGGGGTAAAACAACTTTACGAAGCTTTAAAAAATTATCAAGATCCGGATCTAGAGTCAGTGCTTTTCCCTTATCAAAGATTATATTTTGTTGGCCCAACAGGCTTTCAATATAAAATACCTTACTTAAGCCCACAAGCTTTTAATATTGCTAATAGTTTTGGTAGTGATTCTTCTGGAAGTACATTACCTTTTCAAGATATTTTAGCAAGTTTTACTACAGGGATGGAAGCAGCTTCAAATCTTTTAAACGTAGGAACACAAGCAGGAAAAACTTATATAGAAAGGGTAAAATATTATGACTATCCTCAAGTAGGAGAACCTATTGAAGTAAAAATCCCTCTTTATAATACAAACCCAGCATCTTATGAAGATGTATGTAATAATTATAAATTATGCTTTTTACTTCTTTATCAAAATTCCCCTCTTAAACAAGATAAGTTAGTGGTCGAACCTCCTTGTTTATATGATGTAAAAATACCAGGAATGAAAAGACAACCATATTGTTATATGTCAAACATTAGAATTATACATCAAGGAAATACAAGAATTATGGATATTGATATTTCTGATTTAGATTATGCAGCAGGGGGCCCTGATCTTTTACCAAATGGAACGGTGCAGGTTGTAATACCCGATGCTTATATTTTACAGCTTACTTTCCAACCAATGTTAACCCAAACAAAAAATATGCTTTTTACAACTATTTCAGATCACGATTCGGTTGTAGCAACAGAAACATAAAATGGCAGGATTATATCAATCACAAATTTTTAATTTACCTAGTTTAAGTTTAACTAGATATGAAAACATTTTTAAGATTTTTAAAGATGATGACGATAACTATTTTTACAATTTAAAAACTTCTGTCACTTTTCCAGATGATATAGATCCGGAATTTATTGATACTTTTAAACTTGATAGAGAGGTTGCATGGACTATTATATCTTATAATATATACGGTTCTATTTTTCTTTGGTGGACATTGACTGAGCTTAATAAAATTAGCAATCCTGTAACTATACCTGCTATAGGTAGAAATTACGATTTTATAAAACCTCAATATATAGAAACAGTTTTAGATCAAATAAACAATATTAAAAATGCGTAGCAATTTCAAATATCGACCTAATACAGGTTTTCCAGATATTGACGATTCAATTTTTACGAGCTCAGCAACTCAAAGAATTGATAATGTTAACTTTAAATATTTTGTTTATCTTGTTAATGCAGATGGGGTTTTTTGCGGGTTAACTCCCGATGCTATAAATTTATTACAAATTTCTGATAACGTTTTAGAATATTCTCAATACGGTACTTTAATTTTTAGAAATGATAATGATGCTATAGAAAGAACCAATCTAACAACTCAGTTAACTAAAAAAGAAAATTATTTTGCAAGACAACCCAAAAATGTAGATAATATAATTTCAGAATTCTTTTTTAGAAATGATTGTAGAGATTACGTTGTAGTGTATATAGAACCAGATTATACACAATTAGCTGATAATGAAACCGACGTCGATTTGATACCTTATGTGACACTTCAGCACGTCTTTAGTGTTATAGACAATGAAGATATTGTTGATGAGTCTAATACCAAATATAAAAGTTTAAAATTGGTAGATAGGTCTTTAGAACTTTTTAGAGAAAAAAATATAGATTTTTCAACAGCTAATTTAATTAAAACAAATGATGAGATTTTTGACCTAGATGACGATGAAAGAGGGGTATTAACTGGTGATGTATTAAAAGCTATAATAAGGATGGGTGTTGAAGAAGGGGGTATGGGGGAGACTATCTTTCAAGATGAAGAACTTTTTTCTTCTAATTGGGACCCTGGAACATCGAAATTGTTTTATTCCTCGCCAAGCGAATTTAATACGTTAGACGATATAAAATATGTTTTGAATAGACATACATCAGCTGAAGTACCTTTTGATAGGTGCCTGTTAAGAAAGCATAGATACTTTAATACTTGGTCTCTAATTAGTTTAAAAAATTATTTTCAAAATGCTATTAAACAAAATGATTACGGGGCTGCAGGTGGTTTGTTTCATATCGAAACAGTTTATTTAGGAACAGAAGCAGATAATAATCTAAACAAAAAAGATTATTTAAAAAATAGAGCACCTACTATTCCTATTCATAATGAAACTATAGGAGAATATTCTATGGTAGATAATTTTAAATTTTTTAACATGGCAGGTTTAGATAATCAAAGCGAAATTGTTACCACTGCAGTTCATTCTTATCAATTAAATGAAAAACAATTTCAAATTGATTTAACAAATAATAATATTACTAAGTGCGCTGAAACTTATTTTGACTACTATGTAAAAGGTTCTTCTGAAAATACTTTTCCATTATTTTTAGCAAACAATAAAACACAAATAAATTCTAATATTTTTATTAACAGTCTTAGAAGCAATAATATTAATTATAAAAACGACTTTTCTATTAACGATAAAGAACCCGACCAAAGATTAGGTAAAGGTAGAAATATGGTGTTAACAAATGCTATATTCAAAAACAATGCTATTGAATTAGACCTTCAAGGTTTGTCTTTTAGACAAGCTGGTAAATTTTTTAGCTTTAACAGAACTAAAAACATTCCAGAAGGTAAGTTTGACGATAAAGTATTTGGTACTTATTTTTTGGCTGAGGTTCAGCATATTTTTTCAGGTAATAGTTATTCCAATAAAGTAATAGGGGTTAAAACTTATTTGTATTCTAATCCAAACGCAGTTGTAGCAACATGAGTTATCTTTTTAGCAAAACATTATCGCCAGAGTTATATGACTTAAACGTATATTTCGAGAAAAACTTTTATACTCTTTATTCTAACTATGGCGAATTCCTTGAAGATGGAATTGATACTTTAAACTATTTTATTGATTATAATAAATCTAATGTTATTTTTGATCCTATTAAAAGTAAAGTAGATATTTTTGAAGAACTAGATCAAGGCGGGCTTGATTCATTTGATCAAATTCAATTTAAAGTTTTTTGGTATGAAACTTTTATTACCTCTATGAAAGAGGTGCAAGAAAGATTTGAAACCAAACTAGGAGACAAAGTAAAATTTTTTAAAGAAATAAGCGATAATATAGGGCAACTAAGAAACGTAGAATTTTTACCTGATGAAAGTGTTTTGCCTATATTTGATTTAGATTTTAATCTTTCATCTGATAATCTAGAAGATCAATTAATACCTATTAATGTTCACACAACAGTTGTTAATAAATTAAGACCTCAAACTCAAAAAATGATACTTCAATTATCTTTATTAACCAATAGCGTATATAGACATAATATGTATCAAATTGCAGACGGTAACAGTACAAGTAAAGAAGCACATGGGGACAATTTAGTATCTGATTATTTTCATTATGAAAGACTTTATAATATAGCTAAAGAAGATTTAGAAGCTGATTTAACTAAGCATTTTCAAGAGGTGTATGATTTAATTTTATGGTATGAAAATTATAATCCTCAAAGCCTAGAATTTAACAGACAAGATGTAGTTAAAACTAATTACAGTATGGAGATTCAAGACGTAGAAAGAAGCGTAGATTTTCTAAAACAAGAAATTACAACATTTCAAAATTTAAAGTCGTTTATAAATTATCTTGGGGTATCTTCTGAGTAACGTCGATTATTTCTTTTTCTGCTTTTTTAGCATCTTTTAAAAGCTCTTGCATAACATCGTCTCTAGAAAACATAAGTTTTGCATTTACCTCTCCTTGCATTAATTCTTTTTTTCCTTGTATGTCCATTTTCTTAACATCTTTTTGAGTTTTATCTCTCTTATCTTGAACTAATACTTTGCTAAGACTTTCTATAGCAGATGAAGAAGCTTTTATTAACTCAGCTAAACTTACTACATCTCTATGTTCTGGAGCCGTTTCTACGTACTGTTTTACATCACCGACAATCTCAACTGATTGTTGAATAAGCTTACCAGCATTATTAAGAATAAATTTTTCTAAATCTTCTTTAGTAAGATCAAATTCCTTTTCAGCTATTTCTGGTTTCTTTATTACTTGATCAGCGTTCTTTAACTGATCAATTAAATCACCAACATCATGTCCTGGTACGTCGTCCATTGCCAAATATTTAGTTGGTTGATTTAATTGTACAACTAGTTATAATAATTAGATGGTAGGTAGATATTGGAACGTTATGGATGAAGACGGAGAAGAGACCATGGTTTTCGTTGAAAGCGATAGTACAGTTACTAATATAGAAACAGTTGATATGAGTAAACAGTTAGATGTTAAATTCGTTAGGACGCATGAAGATGCAGTGTTACCAAAAGCAAACAATACATCAGATGGAACAGGAGATTCGGGTTATGATCTTACCGCTGTAGATACTATTACAGTACCAGCACGAGGTAGTGCAGTAATACCAGTTGGTCTAAAACTAGGTTATGTTACTCCTGGGTTTTGGTTTCGTATTGAACCTCGATCTGGTTTAGGATTTAAAAGTGGTATTCAGCCCCATTTGGGTGTAATTGATAATGGCTATCGTGGTGATCTTGGTGTAAAGCTTTATAACTTTAGTGATACAGATTTTACGGCTAATAAAGGTGATCGTGTTGCTCAGATGGTATTTTATGAATTGCTTCAACCTAAAGTAGAATGGATTGATGAAGCAGTAAATTCAGACAGAGGTGAAAAAGGTTTTGGTTCATCTGACTAATGCGGTTCATAACTGAAAGCGAAGTTCGTTCTGTACTAACTCCAGATGTAGTTCTGGACGCATTACAGAACGTCTTCGTTGAATATGCTAAAGGTGTAGCTAAAATGCCTCCAAAGGTGTATTTAGAAATGAACTCACCTGGAGATGACTATAGAGCTATGCCTGCATATACTAGTAGTTATGCTGGAATAAAATGGATTGCTGATTATGGAACGAATTTTAAAAGAGGAATACCAACTACCGAAGCAGTAATAGTTCTTAATAATAAACATACTGGAAAGCATTTATGTTTAATAGAAGGTAATTTTATTACTCAAGCTAGAACAGCTGCAACAACAGCACTTGCTACTAAAACTTTATTAATGGGGGATGAAACTGAAAGAATAGCATTTGTAGGGTGTGGTGCACAAACAATGCCTCATTTACAATTTTTACTTGAGGTATTAAACGTTAAAGAAATTTCATTATACGATAAAGATATGTCGAAAGCGTATAATTTTGCTAATGCTTTGGGTAATGTTTTTGAAAAAATATTTGTTGCTTCGTGTGTAGAAGATTGCGTTAAAGATTGTAGAGTAATTACCACTTTAACTCCTTCTAGAAGCGCTTTTCTAAGTAGAAAAATGTTAACTTTAGAAAAGACTCATATTAATGCTGTAGGTGCAGACGCAGAAGGAAAAAGAGAATTAAATGATGATATGTTTTTTAGTTGTTCTACTTTAGTATATGACGATAAAGAGCAAGCTACACATTCTGGCGAATCTCAATATAGAAAAGGTCCAAGTCATATGAATACAAACCCTCATTTAAGAGAATATGAATTAAAGGATGTATTAAGATGGTCTAAACAAACATTAACTGAAAAAATACGACAAAAAATATCAATTTATGACTCTACAGGGTTAGCTATTGAAGATATAGCTTTAGCTCAAGCCGTTTATTCTAAACTTAAATAAAAGAGATGTTTAATAGTTTATTTGTAGAAAAATACAGACCATCAACTTTAGATGACATAATTTTAACCGACGAAAATTATGCTGTTTTTAATCAATTTAAAAATCAAGAAGAGATACCTAATCTATTGTTTGCAGGAGCTCCTGGAATTGGAAAAACTTCTCTTGCTAAAATAATAGTAAAGGATTTAATAGAGTGTGACTATTTATATATAAATGCATCTGATGAAAACGATATTGAATCAATTAGAGAAAAATGTATTCCGTACGCTAAACAGCGACCTTCCAAGGGTAAGATTAACGTTATTATTCTTGATGAGTGCGATGGTTTGTTACAAGAATCTCAACGAGCTCTTAGAAATATTATCGAAGAATATAGTAGGACTACTCGTTGGATATTAACTTGCAATTACATACATAGAATTATTCCTGCATTACAAAGTAGATGTCAAAGCTTCGATTTGACTCCCCCGGTGCTTGAAGTAGTAAAAAGATGTGCAGATATTTTAAATTACGAAAAAATAACTTTAACGGAAGAGAATAGAGATTATTTTATTAAACTTATTAAAAAAGACTATCCCGATATCCGTAAATGCATAAACAACATTCAGAAATATTCAGTTAATGGAAGACTTACAATTGAAAAAGAAGAAACCGATAAAGTTTTTATTGACGAACTGTACGAGTTTATAGAAAACAAAAATGCTGTTAAAATAAGAAAGTTTTTAGTTGAAAACGACGAAAAATTTAACGGAGAATATCACTCTCTTCTTAAGCTTCTTTTTAACTACACTTACGAAAAGGAAGATTTAAAAGAAGAGTTTAAGAGAGACTTATTAATTATTATTTCAGAATATTTGTATAGAAACACATTCGTATTGGATAAAGAAATAAATGCATTTACTTGCTGCTTGGAGTTAATAAAGAAGTTTTAATTTGATTCTATCGAGAGAACCTCTATAATAAAAGAGTATGTTCGATAACTTGTGGATAGAAAAATATAGACCGAAGAAGCTTGAAGATTTTTGTATTAGTCAAACAAGCAATTTAGTAGCATTTCTAAAAAAATGCAAAGAGAGTAATGAAATACCAAATATGCTTTTATCAGGTAATCCTGGTATTGGTAAGACGACTATAGCAAAAATTATAGTTAATGAACTCTTAGATTGTGATTACCTATATATAAATGCATCCGATGAAAATGGTATAGATACTATTCGAAGCAAAGTTACAAGTTATGCACGAACAAAAAGTTTGTATGATATAAAGGTAATTATTTTAGATGAGTGTGATGGGTTAACGCAAGATGGACAAAGAGCATTACGCAATGTAATGGAAGAGTATAGTGCTATAACCCGATTTATATTAACTGCAAATTATAAGCATAGAATTATTCCTGCATTACAAAGCAGATGCCAGACTTTTGATATAAATCACGATAAAGCTCCTATTATATCTAGACTAGTGCATATTGGAGAACAAGAAAAAGTATCTTGTGGGTTAGGGGATGTTCAAAAAATAGTTGAAGATAATTTTCCTGATATTAGAAAGACGATAAACGTTTTTCAGAAAAATGTAACTGATGGAAATTTAACATTACAAGACGGGGCAAGTATAGATAAAATTTGTCAAGACTTATTTAAGTTAGTTAAAGCTGGTCATGTACTTAAGTGTAGAAAATATATGATTACAAACGAACATGTATTTAACAATGATTATCCTAACTTACTAAAATGTTTATTCAATGTAATAGATGAATCTGATTTAAATGAATCAGCTAAGAAGACAAGTTTAACTACAGTATATGACTTTATATATAAGTCAGCATTTGTAATGGATCAAGAAATAAATGCTTATTCTTGTCTAATTGAATTAGCCGACTGCAGTAGTGTTTAAATTACCGGTCATAGTGTCATTACCAGGACCAGGAATAGGACCATTACCTTTAATATAAATCGAAGTATCAGGCATATTACCTCCACCGGGTGATTGCTGATCCCAATTATTATTTGCTCCAAATTGATCTATACTTTGATTAACGTTATGCAATTCTTTAGCATCACCCATTTCAGGTTCTTTTAATTCAGTACCTGTACCGATTTGTGATTTTAAAGGATCTGTTCCGATATATGCATTTTCGTCATCTTCGTATCCACCCTCAAGCGGCTCTGAGTCAAAATTCATTTCAGTGCCATTAGGTCTAACTAAGCTGTTTGGAACAGGCATTCTGTTCGGGTAAACGTCGAGATGATCAAAAAGCTCTGGCGGCGCAGTTACAAATCCGTCATACCTTCCAGGAGCTGTTTCTTGAGAAACTGTAACAACAACCTTACCGTTCATATTATCGGTATTACCTGGTTGATGAGAAGGATAATGATTTTCTATACCAGAAACTCTGACATTAATGTCGCTATCAGCATAATCTTTTAACTTTTGCTGAATGTCTGGGTTCAGACTTTTAAATTCATCTGTGTTTTCAAAGCCTTTCTTGAACCTTACAAGATCACCGGTCAGAAAACCACCTCTGGTATATCTGGTTACGTATGTCTCGTAAAGCATATCAAATTTCTTGTTCACATCAATATTTATGCTTTTTTACAGAAATTACACATAGCTTTATCATATAAATAATAATATGGCTAAAATTGTTTTAGATACTTTTAAAAAACAAGAAGGTCCAAAGTACAAAAACTACTTTACTTACGGAGATCTAGCACTAGACTTAAAGTTTGAACAGCTTCAAAATGAACCAGCATTTTCGAGCTTAACCACTAAAGATGTAAGAGGTAGTTATGATTTAGATGCTATTAAAAACTCAGTTCGTAATCTTTTTACTTCTTTTCCAGGAGATAAAATATTAAATCCTGAATTTGGATTAAACCTTACACAGTTTTTATTCAGAGCAACAAGCAAAGATACTGCTAATTTAATAGGTCAGTTAATATATAGAGAGATTAAAAAACAAGAACCGAGAGTAATAGCAGAAAGAGTTTCTGTTGAAGCTCAGATAGACCAACAACAGTATAATATAACATTGTTACTATCTGTTCCTTTCATAAATAATAACAATACGTTTGAATTAAAAGCTACATTAAATTCAACGGGTACAAAATTTTATAGTTAAGATGGCAAATGGAGAATCAGAATTTCAATTAAGGCAAGACGGTTACGTTGCGTTTGATGCTGTAAGTTTAAAAGATCTAATTATAGAAAGATTAAACGATAACGAAATTTTTACAGATCAAAATTACGAAGGTAGTAATCTTTCTTCTCTTATAGATATAATTTCTTATTCCTACCATACCCTAATTTATTATTTGAATAAAAATTCATCTGAGAGTACTTTTACTCAAGCAGAAATTTATGAAAATATAAATCAAATAGTTAAGTCAATTGATTATAACCCTTCCGGGCCTCAATCAGCTAATTTAAACTTCCAAGTTAATGCAACTGAAAATTTGAATACGGGGCTTTATACTATTCCAAGATATTCTTATTTTACTTTTAGTGGAACTTCTTATTCATTTAATGAAGATGTTTCGTTCAACAAAAATTTATCTTCATTTGAAAGCTTGACAGAGCTTCAAGATAACAACTTACTCTATAATGGTTCATTTGTTGAGTATCCAACGCTCGCTGCTATTGGGGAAAATTTTGAGACTATAGTCTTAGCTCCATCGGAAGATGACTCGAATTTCATTGTGGATAACAATAACATATATGTTTATGTTAAACCAAATACTTTAAATTCAAAATGGGAAGAATGGACTAAAACAACTTCCCTTTATCTTGAAACTCCTAGCTCTAAAAAATATTCAGTCAGGTTTAATGAAAATGAAAGATATGAAATTAAGTTTGGAAATGATATCACCGGTAAAAGATTAGGCAAAGGTGATCTTGTAGCTATTTATTTTTTAAAATCAGACGGTGTAAACGGTCAGGTAAGTAAGAATACAATAAACAACCAACCAATATATTTTTATACAACCTCTCAATTTAATCAAATAAAAAACGACATTATACCTGCTTCTTCTAATTTAATAACTTCTCAAGAAGCGTCTAATTTAAGATTTTCTAACAAAAACTCTTCCACTAATTTTCAGTTAAAAGAATCGGTCGATGAAATAAAACAAAACGCTCCTAAGCTTTTTAATTCGCAATACAGGTTAGTTACAATTGACGATTATACAAATTATATTTCTAAAAATTATGGTAGTTGGATAAGTTCAGTTGAATGCGTTAACAATTTTGATTATACGTCGATTTATTTAAAATACTTTTTTAACATCGGATTAGATAGACCTAATGATAATTCAAGAGTTTTATTCAATCAAGTTAATTTTTCTGATTCTTGCGACTTTAATAACATTTACGCATTTGCTGTTCCAAACAAAACATTAGAAAATAGTTTAGAAATTAGAACAAATTATTTATCCGTTTCTCAGAAAAATGCAATTACAAATTTATTAGCAGAAGTAAAATCAGCTACAACTGAAATAATTGTTTCAGACCCAGTATATACTGAAATTAATTTTTGTGCATCTGTAAATGATGATGACTTTTCTTTAATATCTCAAGCAGGGGATGATTCATTTTTATATGTTGAAGTAGAGCAAAGTTCTAGAAGAGATTTAAATTCAGTACAAAATGACATAGCTCAGATATTTACAAATTATTTTAACACATCTAATTTATCTTTAGGTCAGCTTATAAGCTTGAAAGATTTACAACAATCTATTTTAGCAGTACAAGGGGTAAGTAGCTTTTCTACAAGAAGAATTTTTAAAGGAGAGACTATTATAGATAAGAATTTGTCTTTTGCTGTGTATAATCCGATCTACGAAACTGACGATTTTAATGTTACCAGACAAGACATTGATTTAGAATTCTTTAAATTTGCTTACTTTAAAGACCTAACAGATGTTCAAAATCGTATAACAGTAGTTAGACAAGGATAATGCCAAATTATAGTGACAATACAGGTTATTGGAAGTTTGATGTTAAAAACGTTTTTAATACGGTTTCTTTATCGTCTTATGCTTTAGCTCAAACCCCACTTAAATTCATCCCATCAACTAATATATTTGATAAAAATTTTAGTAACTATTATATTTTGTGGGATTTTGGTGATGGTAGTACAATGCAAAAAGCATTTTCAGCAGAACATCATTATTATTACCCCGGTAAGTATAGAGTAACAATGAACTTAATGCTTTCTTCTAGCGAAGCAGTTTTAAATTCATACGCTCAAGAAGTTACTATCAGAGATTTTGTCCCTAATACATATGCTTTTTCTACATCTGCAAACCCGACAATTTTAACAGCTGGTGAATATTCAGATGAAATTAAATTAGAAAGATTTAACAGCCTTCAGTCTTATGAATATGTTAAAGGTTATAATTTTTATCTTAACTTAAGTGGAAGTAAAAGTGATTATTATGATAAAGAAAAATTTAAAAAAGAACCTTATTCGTTTTTATTACCTACACATAGATTTGTACAAAGAGAGCTAATAGGTAATTTATATAGCGATACTATAATAAACAAATTATCAACTAATAGCATTTTACTATATGGAAAAACTTTAGATACAAACATTCATGGCTTATCAAGTTTGGTTGTACCTGCAAGTGCAGATGACCCTAATGCTTTTTTTGTTGGTACTAGTGGTCATGGAGAGTTTAATTTAGTTGACGATACTAATAACACTAATAATTCATATGTTTTTGCTACATTAGATACTACTAATTTTCCAGATAACTATACAGAATATTATAATTACCCTCTTAACGACAGCTTGCCTGTTAAAAATGTAAACTCTTCTTACATAGTGATAAGTAGAGTTCTTTACAAACAACCTCAAAAATTTTATGTTACAAGTAATGGGTTAGATGGAGAAGGGTTTGTATTACCTTCTTTTAATATAGGTAACAATACAGGTGGTGGTGCAGGAACAAAATATAAAGAAAGCCCAATTAACTTTGTAGTAAAGCTAAAGTATGATACTGATTATTCTGTAAAGCCAGAGTATAATGAATTATATTTTGATGAAAATTTGTCATCTCAAACTAGTCTTGTTTCGAGTGATAGAGGAGCTCCTAATTATGTAAACTTATATTTGGTTAATAGTAATTATGAAATAGTATTAAATTTAGCTGACACAGATAAAGTAACTACAAATATTGATTATGAGCTTTTTAAAGACAGAAGATATGGATTTTTAAAAGGTAGTTTTACTGTTAAAGAATCTACGTCATTGGGTAGTCAGCAAGTTGCTTTATGGGCAACTTCTTCTTTACGTAATAAAGATGGAGCTGACATTTCATGTTCATGTTTAAAGAGCGATGTACAAAGTCAATTTTTTAACATTTACTCTAGCCAAGGGGTTAATAAGGTAGCAAAAATAAATGAAAATGCTGATATGACTGAAATATTAAAGTCTTATGCTTTTCAGCCTGTGATAGCAAATAGCCCTACATTATGGGACCCTTTTGTTTCAACAGTTATGGGTACTTTAAGCTCTAATACTAATGCAATTGGAAAGAGAGTTTACGAAAAGACTTCTAATTTTATAAAAAATAACGTTAATTTAGATACATGCAACATCTTTAATTTATTTTCTTATGCAAATGAATATAACGTTAACTTAAATGATTATGCAGCAAATAATCTTTTAATAAATTACCCTGCTGATTTAAGTCAAATGGTTAATTTATTCTCAATTAAAAAATCAGTGCTTTGGGGTAGAAGATTGCAAGCAAGATATAATTTTAAAGACAGGTATAATCAATCAACTCAAACAATTCCTGCTAATAATGAAGAAGCTATTCAATATTATATAGATGGAAAAACTTTTGGTAATAACGTTGGCGTACAACTTAACAACGAATCAACAATAGAGAAAAGTGAAAATTATTTAGTAGCAAGAGAAATATTTTCAGATACATACAAATTAGTAAACACAGATATAGAAGGCTTGAATGACACATACCCTCTTTCTACTTTTAATACAACAACTTCAGCAGGTTGGGGTTGGGGGCTAACTTTTCCAACAGACTTAGAATTTGGTACCGGTGGTAATTATACTAATTTTTACGAATTAAGTGACTACTATCAAATTTTTAGATATAATAATGTTGTACCAGGAAAATATGTAGGAAACTTAATAAATTGGGAAGATATATACCAAACAACAGTAGATTTACAAGGGAGTTTAAGGTTATCTGCTACATATACGCCTTCTTACTTAAGTAGTTTTGCTGACACACCTCTTAACTCTTGGGAATCATCTGGAGGTATAATTGATCAGAATTTATCATATCAACTAGCCGTTGGGTTGAACTTGTTATCAGCCACTTCTTAAAATAAATAATATTAATGCCTAACATTCAGCGGTATGTAGAGTATAAAATAGAAAAGTCTATTCTGACACTAGGCGACGTTTCTGCTGCAGTCGATTATAATAATCCTCTAACATACAAACAATGGTTAGGTTATTTTACCGATATTACTACTTCTATTCATACATATGAATCTCAATATACATCTTATCTTGAAGAATGGAATGAAGTAAAAAATAAAACATTAGCTAAGCAAAGTAACGAGGTAAAAGAAAAATACGTTCAACTGTTTAAAGAAATACAATTAGATGTCGTTACTGAACAGGAAAGACAATTTTTAGCTGCTGTTGATTATGAAGATACTTCTCAGGTTGAAACAGTTATTCCTTTAATTACCACGAAAATAAAGTCACTTATAGATTATTATAAAAACTTTAGAGAAGTAGTAAAAACTCAACCTAAAAGAAATAATTTATTTTCATCGAATTTAGGAATAAGAACCTTTTTACTTCAAACTTTAAGCGACCTTTTAAATTACGACTCTGATACAATTGACTTATCAAATAAGTTTGATATAGATAAAACCAATGTTTTAAATAATGCGTCTATTCTTATTGAAGACCTTTATGATGAATACACAGACTATTTTGATTTAACAACTCAATTACCTGCTTCATCTTATTCTTATGGAGGTGAAGTAAGAGAAACAGAATGGAATGCAAATACAAATGAGTGGGATTTTGATTTATTTTTCGATTATAACAAGTCTGTTGTAAGGTTGCTTTCATCTTACAATTATTTGTTATCAGGTTTTTCAGATAATTTAGCAGTACAAATAGGATTAAGCGCTGAAGATATAGTTAGTTACTCATCAGAAAAAGATTATAAAGACAATATAAAAACTGATGATTTAAACGATCTTAATTTAACTGATAAAATAAAATTATTTCAAAAGTTTTTAGGTACAGATTGGTACCTACTTAGTACAGGTAGTTCTGTAACTAATTATCTTTCTTCTTTAATGGTAAAAGCAGATAATATTTCTTCTAATTATCTTAATAGAAATAATGTGTCTACTGCTACTACCCCAAATACTGCATTTTTAGTATCACAAAAAGACATAGGAGGGTTTTATACTCCTAACTATTTGGGAATATTAAATTATAATTCTTTTGATTATAATTTTACAGTTAACACTAATTTGCTTTCTTCAAATAGTGTTTATTTCTTTCCAGATCCAAACAAATTTATTTTAACTAAAGGTAATTCACAATATAAAAATACCGGTACTATTTTTAACGTGCAAGAAAATGCTTATTATGTATGTTATAATATAGCAAATGGATATGCTTTTGGTTTTATAAACGATAAAGGTTATTATGCTAATTTTAATGGTTATCAAAATTTAGAAGAAACTACTAGAATATACAATTCCGGTATTTCTATGAACTATGATAGAGTAGACTTTTTCAAAGGTACTAAATCAGATGTTTGGTCCAATGAAGATGTATATCAAATACAAAAAAGAGCGGGATTTCCAACTGATGAAAGACAAGACAAGTTAATAGTAGGTCAAGCTGATATAATAAACTATTCGTCTGATATTTTTGGTAATCAATATGGAGGGTTAAAAAGAGTTAATGACCCAATTTTTATAGATAAAGAATCTTCTGAAAATCAAATAAAAGAAAGATTCTTAATGCTTTCTAATTACCTTTATTTGAATCAGTCCGCTTTAACAGCTTTTAATTATAGTTATGATTCGGGTAATGTATATGACAAATTTGTAGAAGAAACTTTTACTAGGACGGGTTTAAGCGCATATGGTCAAGATGCAGATACTAATGCATTAAATTTATTTTCTAGAAGCGATTTTGATGCTACTTTATCACTTGGTCGTTTTGATATGGATTGGACTTCAGTTGATAGAGTATTTTACAATAAAAACGGGCTATTTGACGGAATAACATTTACTGGTTTTAATGATGTACTTTACCCAGATAGTCCTAGACCTAGTAGCGCTTCTTGGAAAACAACTTCTGATGTATATTATAATTTGCTTTTAGAAGCTGGTCCTAATTTAAATGGTACTAGAGGAACATTTATAAATGAATCTTCATTTTTAGCTTCAATTTCAGCGGTAAAAGATTGCGGATTATTTATATATAAAAATCAAATAGACCCTTGGGAACAAGTGGATGGAGTTGTTAACAGACATGAAAAAATACCTTATTCGTCTTACCAAATTCCTTCTTTAACATCTACTTACGTGACAGAAACACCAATAGAGAACGAATCAATATACTCTAAGAAATATGTGCTGTCAGCTTACCCTTATTTTAGAAATATATCAAATAAAGTTATGCCTTTATCTGCTGGTTTAAGTGCAATCTTTACAAAATATAGTGCTTTATCTAATATAGAAGACGAACTTAATAATAATATAACTAAATTTGATATTGTTTATGATGTAGGTATATTTGAAACACCCAACTATTTGGTAATAGAAAAAATTAATTTTGATTACGAAACAGAAACGGTACTACCATACACTAGTAAATTAAATTACATAGAAAGAACTGATAAAGATAGCAGCTTAGAACAGTTTGGAGATTTCTATTTTCATGAAAGAACAAATAGTTTCTTATTATATAAAACAACTTTATTATCTAATCTTTCTAGCTCTGTATATAAGACATTTTACCCCACCGTATACAAATATGAAATAGATAGTCTTAAATTTAGAGAAATTTACCCTCAAAAGAGTAAAAACTTAGTAGGGGAATTAAGTGCGTTTAGTTTTACATCGCTAGCACCTAATAACTTAATAACTTATATTCAAGACTTATCAAGTGCAAATGATGTAGATATTGTTTATGAAGTAATTGATATAGATAGACCTAATTTATCTTACGATCCAAACACAAATAACTATGGTTTAACTATTAAAGCTAGAGATAATAGTGATGCTTTAGCAATATATTACCAAACTTATAAATTTATAGACGGTCAATTTAATAATTCGATAAATGAAATTTATTTCCAGCAGGGAGTTATAAGAGATGAATCTTATACTACACCTTTAACAGCAGGATTTTTACATTACTCTAAATTAGATGTAGCACCTGCGATCGCATCTTGGACAGGCAAGGAAGGGGTTTTGAAACTAGGGGAATAAAAGTAAATATATACAATGGCAACGTCAATTAATCAGTCACAACTAAAAACAAGTAATGTAGTATTACAAGATATATTAGACATTACTAAAGACATTGTCATTTCTGCTGATTATTCTTGTTTTGGAAGCCAGGTAGATGGAGGTGCAGGTTTTTGTATATATTTGTATGGAGGAACTAGCCTTGACACGTCTATAGGAAGTCCAGATGCAGGCTTAGGGTATGCACCCACAGATGGTATTGTAGAGGTAGATGGTAACGATGTTTTTTCAGGGGTAAATAATGCTGTATTCGGTGTTGGTTTTGACGTTCAAGGTAATTTTGCTTTACCATTAGGTGGGGATGTTACCACAGGCGCTGGAGTAGCAAGACCAAATTCTGTTACTTTAAGAAAAGGTACAGATGACAATTTTCAATATATTAGTACTTCAGATAATTTAAGTTCTTTTAGTTTTGATATTTACCAAGTATATGGACATACTGCTCCCATTGCTTCTCCAACACCGACACAAAGCAGAACAGCTACTCAAACATCGACTAAAAATGTAGCTACCCCTACTTTAACTACAACTCAAACTCAAACACAAACAGTTACACCATCAAGAACTACTACACAATCACCTACCCAAACAAGAACTAAATCTCCTACACCAACAAGAACAAGAACAGTAACACCTACTAGTACGTATACTAGTACAATAACTAAATCTTCTACACCAATCGTATCACCTACCGTTACTGGGTCAAGAACAAGGACACAAACCCCTACTTCTACTACAACTAATACAAGAACAACTACTCAAACACCCACTAATACACCATTAAAGCCAAGTAGAAGAACCGTTAAGGTAAGGTTAACTGATTATGGTAACAGAGCTTTAGTATATGTAAGAAATGGAATTTCAGGAGATTATAATTTAGTTTTAGATCAGAAAAATTTAGGTCTTTCAATACCAAATGGTAACCATGTAATGGTTGGGTTAAGTTATAGTACTGGTACTGAATTAAGCAGATTTTGGTTAAGAAAGTTTGAAGTGAATGGTATAGGTTTCGAAGGAAAATTAACACCCACACCAACTAAAACATCTTCAAGAACGACTACTCAGACAAGGACAGGAACTCAAAACCCGACACCAACAAGTACAAGAACTAGGACACCTTCTCAAACAGAAACAAGAACTAGGACGCCTTCTCAGTCACCTACTCAAACGCAAACAAGAACACAAACACCTACTGAAACACCTTTAACTACCCGAACACAAACACCTACACAGACTCGCACTCAAACTCCGACTCAATCTAGAACACCTACGCAAACTGCAACAAGAACAGCAACACAAACTAGAACAAGAACAGCATCAAGAACACCTACTAAACCAGTTGTTAAGACGCAAGCTACTGATTCGTCGTTCATGTTTAGATTTACTTCTTTATATTATTATGCAGATAATTATGATAAAGCAATTCAAATATTATTAAACAATGCAAGATTTTCTTTAAACAATTCTATTAACAACAGTTCTTTATTTAGTTTTAATGGTGATGGGGAGGCTTTTGCTATTCCACCTAGCAGTGGGGGAAATATTTGGACAGGTACTTTATGTCATCAAGTAGATACAGGAAATAATAACCAATACGCACAAGCCTGGTATTACGACGGACCAGCAGTTGATGGGCAAAGAGGTGATCCTGGAAGAGACGGGCAACAAGGATGGAGAACAACTTTACTTGCCCCGCCTAGTCAACCTAGAGAAACTAACAATGTAAATTATAAAGGTAATACACCTCAAATACCATTAAACGTTTGGTCTGCTTTAACAACCTTGTTTAGTAAAGGAGGGACCACATACGGAAGTAGCCCATTAAAATTAGGAGCTAATGATAATTCATCATCTGTATCTGGCACAGGTTCTGATCACCCTATATGGAACCCGGGTGTTAATGATGAAAAAGACGCTTTCACTATATCATCACAAAGCAACCAGGTAGCAAAAGGTAAGTTAGATCAACAGGGGTGTTCCTATAAATGGCCAAGCGGAACCGAAGAAGAGATTTTATATAACTACGATAATATAACTAGTTCCCCTATTACAGGAGGAACATCTAGAGAAGATTTTGAAAATCTTTTTGATATTAACAGAACGGTACCTAATGTGAATTATTTACACGTTCAACAACCTGGGTCAGATTTAGATATAACGTTTAGCTATGCAACCGAGCTAATTAATATAAATGAAGGCCCA
>CESK01006199.1_pt1 | contig 21916 bp, 7 predicted proteins | sample 531091 | NCBI WGS metagenome assembly CESK01 (sample SAMEA2621271, study PRJEB7988) | marine metagenome | biome: marine biome (ENVO:00000447); feature: surface water layer (ENVO:00002042); material: "saline water (ENVO:00002010), including plankton (ENVO:xxxxxxxx)" | depth 5 m
TATCAGAAAGGAGAGTTCTGGCACACGACTCCCGAAGGGGCTAACAAGTTCCTTTGGAAGCAAGTGCTCATGGGCGACAGTACTGACAACATCAAAGGTTTACCTGGTGTTGGGGAGAAGACATCTGACAACTGGCTTAAGAATCGAACGAAAGATTTCGAGGGCTTTGCCGTGAAGCAGTATGTCGAGAAGTTTGGTATGGTGGAGGGACTCATGGAGTTTCACAAGATGTTCCGGCTTGTCTATCTTTTGAAGACAGCCGAAGACATAAAACGTGAAACTGGATTGGTGCTCCCTCCGCTAGATGTTAAACAACAAATACCCCAAGACGATGGTAACCTGTGGTAGTATAGTATTGACCCCCGTGAACGGGAGGACTGTTCGACTTACAGGTGATCTCACTAAATGCACAAAGCATGGTGATCCCATAGAGTCCTTGACTTGTGACATGGGTGACTGTTCATTCGACATTACTGTCGGCGATCAAGTCTACCCTAGACCTAAGTCTCCTCATAAAGTTAACATCATACAAGCTGGTTACACTAACAAAAAGCAACATTCGACTTACGAGTTGATGGTTGCCAAAATTAATGTGACCAGTACGTTTGCCCTCCCATTCTTGGGAGGTAATCGTAAACTTTACATGTGGGATTCTCTCTTTATCAATGCATTCATAGAAACACCGGACCATACAGACTGCATTGCAGTTCTGTACCGGTTTTCTGGTGACCCATTGTTTCTAAAGTTTGAGTCTGCTTTATGCTCTTTCAGAAACTTCCGTAAGCGGATCGAACCAGATCCATATCACGTGATGTTTGTGTTTGATGTACCATCAAGTTGTACGAAGTCATACGAAGCTTTTGTCCAAGGCAAGTATTCACAGATAGATGATCTGTGGAAGCTGAAGATACTAGAGTTTCATGGTTACGATATTGATGGGCAAGCTGGTAAGATACTGTTTCAGTCGGAGAGTCTCCGCAGACAGCTTGAACGCAAGCTGGATGTGGTGTTGCCTCCCGATAGTGAACTACATGATAAGCCAGATACTAAAGACGTATACGATCCAGAATACTATAAAGTAACATCAAGTAAATTAGGATGAACGATACATTGAAGAACAAGCTTGGGGACTGGTGGCCAGTTCTCAAGCCTATCTTTGACTCACAAAAGTTCATGGCTCTGCGTGATGCTCTTAAGCAGGAATACAGTTCAGGTCACGTTTACCCCTCTCAGGGTAATGTGTTCCGTGCTTTCGAGCTCACGCAGTTTCATGACTTGCGTGTAGTCATACTAGGACAAGATCCCTATCACAATGGGATTGCAACTGGCCTAGCGTTTGCAACTAACAATGGGAAGATGTCTCCCAGTCTCAGGAACATAGTCAAGGAACTACACGATAGCTATCATATAGATGTCGATAAGAACTTTGATACAAGTCTTGAACACTGGGCTAGACAGGGTGTGCTACTCATCAACACGTCATTGACTGTGCGTGAGAAGCAGCCTAATTCTCATAAGAAGATATGGGATGGGTTTACGTTACAAGTAATCAAACGTATCATTGCCAATCACAACAACGTAGTGTTTGTTGCGTGGGGTAAAGATGCTGCTGAGCTTATGACTAAGGCCTATGTCAAGCACGAAGAACCAATCATGTCCCTCTTCCCTGAGGAATGTGAGACGTCACACCATCTATTGGCTGCACCGCATCCTGCTGCGGAAGCATACAGTGGGGGTAAGGCAGGGTTCTTTGGGTGCAATCACTTCGTCAAGATCAATGAGTATCTAAACGAACCCATAGACTTCTTCGAAGCTATTCCAGAGACTGTATAAGAAAAGGGGGCCTAACGGCCCCCCTTTTTAATGCCCTCAAACGAAGGTAAAGTTTATGGTTAACGCAGCTTCTGACAGCTCTGGGAATTCTCTACGTATCTCAGCGTCTATAGCTGGTTGGAGATAATGATGAATCACTGACTCCTCATTGGTCTCTGTTGAGATTCGCTGCACCCCAAGATCATTCATGCCTGCATCGATGTGTACAAACTTCAGGTCCTTAGAACAAACTACTTTTACAACTTGCCTCTTCATGGCTACAATATATGGGGATTATACAACTCATCTTCTCTCATTTACCATTGAACTTTCAACAGTGAGAAAGTCAATAGTGATAGGGGGTTGAAGAGATAGTAGATGAAGGAAATCAGAGTTATCGATTATCCCGTTACCATTGTAGTCGAACTGCGCAACGTCTGAGTTTGGGTCTATGTGATTCCCATAAGCTGTCAGCAGAAGAAGTAAGTCCATTATGTAAGTGCCCCAAGACATACTCCCTGTACGGGAGGTAACCATATAAGGTTACTTCTTCATATCATAATATCTTGCAGCTTCTTCTGGGTCCATAGACACGAAGAATCCACGTAGGTATGGGGCGAAGTCAAGTATCTCCTTGACAACCTTGAGGTCCCCTTTCTGAAACGCACCAGAACGTCTCTGGTAGAATACATCCTCTGCATCCACCAGTCCTGCTTGGTAGCCAAGGTAATCTTTTAATGCAAAAATTGCCTCACTTAAGTGTATTACAGGATTGGCGACAGCTGTTGGATCTCGCACAACGCTGAATAGTTCAGGAGATCTAAACTGACTCCACTCAGATCTCAAACGGAGCAGCTGGTATATAGCAAAATGCCCCACGTAACTGTCATCGTCGTCATCTCCCATAAGGTCAGACAGTACTGCAGACATGAGGCCTGCTACTTGTGCTGCCATAAGCTCGTAATAGAATCTTCTAATGTTTGCTTTGACTGCATCGTTCTTGTTCTTAGAGAATATACCAGGGCTCAGCCTTTGTACAGCGCTCCCAATCTTACCCTCTTTGATATCGTACCATCCATTGACAAGTTCATTAAGCACCGTAGCATAGTATCCTTCGTTGACATTACCCATCTCTATGTCTACCATAGCACCATCAAAACTACCGAACCTCTTACGCAGTCCAGGCACAAGGTAGTTGCGGAACAGGGTAGCTAGCTTCCAGTAAGAGTGTCGCTGTGCATGCACCCTGTCGAAGTTGCCCTTGAGCTGGTTGGTACGTTTCATCATACCGTGCAGCCTAGCTATAAACACCCGCTCGTCAAAGTTTGCTACCTCTGGGTTTATCACAAGCTTACCAGTCTTTGACTCTGTCATCACATCGTACAAGTCTGCAGGTTCCCCGTTCTTATTGAGTATAACCTTCCCAGACTTATCGAGGAGCTTCCCCTTGTAGCTACGAGCCAGTGCAAGTGTTCTCTCCCCCACAGTCATCATCTCTGCGGTCTGTTGGAATACAAAGCCTGCTCCTCTATGCAGAGCTTTCTTACCTCTACTACCTGCCTCTGTCCCAAACTCATTGCCAAACTCTTGGAATGCATCAAACCTTTCGAGGAACTTAGTAACCTTATTCTTCTTACCAAAGTTGGGCAGGAACTTATCGTCCATCAACCCCACTCCCCCACCAAGAAAGTACATCTTGCCTCTGGCCCAACCCAAGTCTTTCATGGAATAGAACTCACCCCCAACAGCTTCTTGTGTACCTGTCATAGTATCAAGCACTAACTGGTTGGATGCCTGAAGCCAGTTAAACGACAGCGTGCTCATGGCAGTAGCAGTGATTGCAAACTGAGATAACTTGTTCGCACTCAGCCCATTAAGACTGTTGAGCCTAGCATTTAGTTCTTCCTCACTGATGCCGTAGACTACATTGTCTATGAAGGATCGGAGCTGACGCATGGTGTTCGTCTCTTCTCCCCGCACGCTGGACTTCTGGTCTATACCCAACCTCTGAGCAGTACGATCCATGACGTAGTTGCCTGAAGGCTCCATGGTAAGTTTCTCTCGTGCCCCAATAGCAGCCTCCATCATGTTCACAACACCTATAATCTGCGACTTGGCAGTATATCTGTTGGACATGTCGTTGAACTTTATCATACTATTTGTTACATCTCGAGAGATCTTAGTATCATCGACCAGTCCTGTAAAGTATTGTGGTATAAGTCTGACCTTCTCCCCATTTGCATCGAGCAATTCACCAAACTCTGTATCAGTCTCGTCCTTCTTAACTCTGTCCTCTTTAAGGTTTGCTACTGTTTCAGATACACCGTCTTCTAGGAACTGGTCTCTTGCATCTTTACGTATGCCGGGAAGCACATAAGAGAAGTCATCCCAACTGTTGGTGACAAGTCCGTTTCTACCGAGCTTCTTCTGGTCAGTGCGATACTGTGCAAGCATAGTATCATAGAACTTACGCTGTGCCTGAGTCATAGCCTCGAACTTTGGGTTCTTGTACTTTGACAACTTAGGCTTTGACAGCTTACCTATGTATTGTCCTCCCCTGTATACCTTAAGCAGTTGGTACTTAACATCGTTGTACTGTAAGTACAGAGCTTGTAGCTTGTCCGTATAGCCTCCAGGCTGCAGGGATTTTATCTGATCGTATATTTTGTCCCTGCGATCCCTGAGTTCCTGCACAAACCGTGGTGCATCTTTGATTTGATCTGTGTTTTCAGCATACCATCTAGCAGTCTCTGCTAGATATGCCCTACCAGTCTCACTTTTGAAGTAATCATCGTACTCCGAAGGGTCAGTTGGGAAGTTATACTTTTCTCTGAACGTTTCGAAAGCATCTGCTTTTGCCAAGTTGAACTTGTTCATGTCGTACTCCTGCACAAAAGCTACAGTCTTGACATCAACACGATCCCCATTGTTGTCCAAGGTAGATATGGTGATTACTTCTAGGATTGGGTCATACAATACCTTGACGTTTGCTTCTCCAACACCTTGAGACTCCACATACTCTCTGTATGCTTCTTGCATAACATCGTATTTGAAGTCCAGGGTTTCTTTGTTCGCATCAACAAGGGACTTACGTACAGCTTCGGCAAACAATTTGATGGTGGTATCCTTACTGTACACTATGGGGGAGAAGAACGCAGAGATCTTGCTCTGGTCTTTGTGTGTCTGTCGCAGCTCTTTGAGTATGGACTCCCTCCCGATCTTCTTCTCTTGAAGCTGTTTGATATTCAAAGCTATCACAGAATCTAGACCCTCCCTTCGGGCCTTAGGATATCTTTTATCAAACCTATTTAGTCCGTCTATTCTATTATTTGCCTTGATGCCTGCAATCTTCTGGTCCAGTTCTACATTGATTGCTGGGGGAGCAAAAGACAACAGGTAATCCACCTGTATCTCAAGCCCTGTGTCCATGAACTGTTCGTTTACCTCGATCATATCACGAGTGGCATCCTCCAACATAATGACGGTGTCATCTAGATCGTCTATGTTATCGTCGAGGCCGCTGATTAAACTTTCAAGATTGAAGATTAAAGACTTACCATTGTTGTCGTTGTAGAAAGCATCTATTGTTTTCTTGAGCTCTGTAAGATCCTTAAGCATCCTAGCCCTCTCCTCTTGAGATGCCCCCTCAGGGTTGTCGGAGTAGTTGTCGTTGATCTTCTCTACAAGTCTCTTAGCTTTATTGGATGTATGTACAATGAATCTAACGAAGTCCATGTAATCATCTAGGTCAGCCTTGTCCAGTTCTATTTTCTTCAGCTGACGTTGTAGTACCTGCATCTCCGCAAGTCTTTCTCGCTTGAACTGGCTATCTTCAGGCACTCTCTCCAACCTGTCTATCTGCTTTTGCAGATTAACAATAAGCTGGTCAGTGGTTTTCTTCATGAAGTCTGTTCTCTCGTCGAGGTCCATTTCCTCTTCACTGATCTCATCTTCTTCCGTCTGCTCAGCCTGTGGTATGCTGCCTTCAATATTATCCTCAGTATTTTCGTTGAGGGACTCGGAGTCCTTAAGCTCCATACCCTTCAACACTCCCTGGTTTACTTCTACGTGGTATATATCACCAGCTTTACGAAGCTTGATGAGCTCAGCACCTGCCCCAAAGTACTTTGATGCACCCTCATTGATGCTCTTGACTGTCTGCAGTGATTCCTCAACCAACTCATTGACGAGTACAGGTTGATTCTCACCAATCATCATGATGAGACCCTGGTCCTCCAAGATCTGCATGACGTCTTCTTTCGAACGGTTCTCCTTAGAGGTGTCCTCTGCGTACTGCAAGGTCTGAGTCAGTATGGGATCTGACTGTCCGTTTGGTCCTAGATACTCACAAGCCATTAGTTACATTTTTTACTTACGATCCTCTTGTCATTCTGATCGGAGGATATAGTTCTTAAGTTAGTGTCTTTTGCTGTATTCGCAAAGACGTCTTTGATCATCTCTATTGTGCCACCCTCTACATGAAGTATCTGATTGGGGTCTAGACCTTTCCTCAACTCGTTAGAACCTGGGGAATCCACCAACGCTGAGTTTGCTCCTGAGTTTATTTCGTTGAGTTGACCAGTCAAGCTCTTTTGGTTGAGCGCTACGTACTGACCCTTAGCTCTGCGCATAAACATCTGGTACTTGTCTACCTTGGACTTGCCCGGCTTCTTGGCCAGGATAACTACAGGCCCATCTATTGTAGTACCATCGAAGTCCGTGAGCTTTACTATGTCTACTGTGCTCTGAGACCCTTCAGATTTAAATGCCTCTCTACCTGCAACAGTTTTGACATCCATGAACAGCTTGCCCTTGGTTCTTCTTGTACCAACAGATCTCAGCAGCTCCACCAATTCTAGTGGGCTGAAGTAACTTGGGTTCTGTTGCACCTCACGTATCTGAGTGCGTGCCCATTGTGCTGGAGTTTGTGTGTCTCCTTCTTCTACTTTGGTGGTAAAGAATCTAGCAGGGATAAGGTCGTAGTACGCACCATACCCAGGAGTAAACCCTGTGGTGAGGAGCTGGTTCATTACAAGCTTCCTTCCGAACTTCCTTATCTCTTCATTTTCACTGAACAGTATGTCCTCGAACGCTGCAATCATTTCATCCTTGAGCTCTGTAGTCATCTTGTCCATGTTCTCGAACTGGATATTGAAGACTCTGTTCATCTCACTCTCATTGGATGGTGCTTCTTGCAGCTGCATTACGAATCTGTTGTCCCCAATCTCCTTTGGGAACCTCTTACGCATAGCAGCTAGATCAGTTACCAAATTGTTGACTGGGTTCACCATCTTCATCTGAGATGAGACACCTATAAATCTTTTTAGTGGAGACCCCTCTTTTGTCATCATCATGTAGAACAGCTGCCTGTCAAGCATACGATGCTCTTCTTCACTAAACGAGCTGCCTCTGTCTGTAAGACCTATAAGATTGTCCTTTGCCTGCTTGAACGCAGGTGTTGCCCCAACAAAGAAGTCTGAAGTCAGTGCCAACATCTCAGAGAACTGAGAGAAGAATGCTTTGGATATTCCAAACGCATCTCCTTGCAAGAACTGTGATACATCTGCTGACCCGAACATTCCCTTTCCTCTGTCAAAGCTCTCGATGCTCTCGAGTATAACTTGTAGAGTTCCAAGATCACCTATGCCGTCTGCGACATCTGTTACGATTGCCTTGAACAACTTCTCCATATCCTTGCCTGCGTAGAAAGTCACAGCAAAATTACGGAGAGCGTCTACTGCCTCTTTTGGGTACTTACCCTCTTCGTTTGCCTCCAATGTCATGACCTCATCTATCTCTGCAGTTGTCGTAGGCTTGAACGTAAGACCATCTGCCAAGCTTAAGCTCTTGATAGCCTTAACAGAGGCTGACGTAAGACCCAACTCAGAGAATGCAGCCATAGGGCTCAGTCCCTGAACGTTCACCTTCTCTACGAAGTCCATGACGATAGGAGCTCTATGCATCTTGGTCACGAGAAGTGGATCAACTCCCAAGGAGTACAAGTACGTCTTGGCTGTAGCAGTAAGCAGGTTATCGTTGAGCGCAGGCTGTATTACTTTCTTACCTGCATCGAGTGCACCAGAGAGGTGCTCAATGAGTATACCAAACGATTCCTTACTACCACTTATTATATTGTGTTGAGTACCATTTACTATAACCTCTCTTGCTTCATGAACAGCAACTCCCCTACCTTGGTTTCCATTAGCAGCTACTGACAAACCAGCAAGCTGCGTTGCGTATACCCCTACGAGTTGTGCTGCGAACTTGTAGTTCTCCTCCATCTGCAACTCCTTAAGTGGGTGGTCAAACGGAAGGGACTCTACATCTTTCTTTGGGAGCTTCTTTATGATATCGTCCAGTGCATCTGTAGCGAGAGGAGTGAGTGTCTCTTCTGCGTGCCGGGGTGCGGCTGCAACTGCTTCTAGCACATCAAGCATGTTGTTCTTGTGTGCTGCCATAAACAAGTCCTGCCCTGCTTCAGCCTGTAGACTTTCGTAGTTGTCAAGTGTTACTTTCTGCAAGTCTCCTGACAGCTCTGAGGCTTTTGCAAACTCAGGGAACATGACGAACATCTTGTCCACGTCAAAGTCAGAACCCATCATCACTGTAATGTTACCAGGGACAACGATGGACTTGTTGTAGGACTTCGGGAGTATACCAGCCACTCTCATCATCAGGGTAGATGATTTACCTTGGTGCGGTATACGATATCCAAGAGCTCTTAGCAACTCCTCAGGCACTGTGGATAGATCATCCCCGGGCTTGAGTCCAAGTCTCTTGGCAATAGGTGCTGATATCAATACCTCAGCGTGTACTATCCTAGAACCATCTTCCCCTACCTCTACATCCAAGTAACGTAGCTCTCTTTGCTCGTACTCTTTGGTATCGAAGTTGAATACATCATACTTACCCGGTGATGCTACTTGCACAACTTCCTTTCCAGGCATCATTGTCTTGAGCACTCTGTTTTTGAACAAGCTGAAGAACAGGTTCTGGTACTTGTCTACGTACGCCGGCATCCCCAGTGGGATTGCGAAGTCAACTATACCGTCTTCAAACACAAGCTGCAATTGACGCTCTGTATTCTCGTCAAGTCTGTCACGCTTGATGTTCTCCTTCAAGAACAAATCGCGCAGCTTTTTGTACACCTCCACTCTGGCATCCTGAATAGCCTTAGGATCTCCTGACTGCTGTGCTTCCTGCAGCTTGGTGTAACCCATCTCTGCTTTCAACTCATTCATCTGAGTCTGCAGCATTACTTCGAAGCTATTGTGGTATGTATCAAGCAGCTGTTGACCTGTCATTTCTCGCTCAAGCCCCGGTATACCTGCGTTCAATACGTACTTCTCTCCACGCTGCACCAAGTTGATACCGTTCTTACGAAGCTGTCTGCTCAATCTTACGATGTCAAACGCCTTGTCGTTTATGGTCTGAGGCTTACGAAGGCTCGAGCCTTTCTGCTTAGTTACAACTGCACCATTGAACAATCCCTTCTCTCTGGTCTCATCTACCTTAAAGATGTTTTGCTTAGCGCCCTTCTTTGCAGATACTGTATTGATGACGTGGATGTTCTCATCCTGCATCTTCTGATACATCTGCTGTATAAGAGTCGGAACCTTACCGGGCTTACCTACAAAGTCAGGTGTTAGCACATGGTAAGAGTTCTTGTCCATGTCAGTGACGTACTTGTAGATAGTCTCAAGAGAACCGTCCTTGTTCTTTACTGTGAACGGCACACTCTTCTGATCTTCGTAGTACATCTTGAAGGGCTCTGTGTATCCGAAGGACCACTTACCTCCCTTCTCCCACTTCTTCCACATCTGATCCATCTCATCCGTCCAGGTACCCTCACCTTGCTTGATGGCTCTCCACATTTGGGGACTGATGAAGGCTTGTGCATCTGTGGCTTTAGCCATACCTGTCTTGTACTGGTCAGCTATGAGTTTTGCTTTTGCTTTCTCAACTCCCTGCGACTCCAACAACTCTTGGTATTTCTTAGCAATATCGTCGTGTATTTTCTCTACGCTGACTACATCCTCTATGGCCATCTGGTTGAACTCGTTGAGCATACCAAACTCGGGGTTGGACATGTCCTCGCCCTGCATCATAAAGATGTTACCTGGAGTGTTGACCAAGCCCATACGCTTGTAGAAGTCTGTTACATTCTTTGCTGTTGCAATTCCACCACGGAATACTTTGGCCATCTCCAAACGAGCGATGGTGTCATCGATCACAAAGTTCCTTAGGAACTGGTCCATTCCCCCCAGCTTCTTTATGTTCTCTGTAGAGAGTCTAGACTTACCCTCAACGTTAAGGTTGTACTTATCTATACGTTCCTTGAGCTCATTCACTCTTTGGGACACCTGCTTATTTAGGTAGTCATCTACCATCTTGTCCACTTCTTGGTGGAATCTATCGAACTCTGGAGTGCCCTCCATATCCAAAGCACCGGCGTCTATCATTTCGCTGAGCTTCTCGTTGTCTACGAGCTTGTCCTCTACCCCACTAAGTTGGAACGTGCGGTAGGTCTCTAGTCCGGTGTGGTAATCCTCTATAAGATTCTCCCCAGACTCAATGATCTTCTCGTCTCTGTTGATTCTGATAAGGTCTTGTACAATAAAACCTTTGATAGCTGCTCTGTGCCCGTTGATGTCCTGCAAGCCCGCAGCTTTCAAAGCTTTGGTATTCCCAAAACGAGGCATAACCAAGAAGTCCATACGTCCTCTACCTTCCTGTGTTGGTACGGCGTAGACAGCAAGGTTGGTGTTGCCGTTGTTGGCGTAAGCATCCAATCGTACAAGCAGACTTTCTCGAGCACTTGTATCCTTGTACTCAGTAGCACTGACTTCATCGTCCTCTACCTTAAACACGTCAAGAGAGAATGCTTCGATGGCAAATTTGTTGCTCTCACCCAAACGCATAAGTATTGACTGGTACTGTCCTATACCCATGGTGTGGAAGAACTCATCCTTCTCCATCATCTTGAGGACGTTCTTTTCGTCTTCCCCTATCTCCTCATTCTGCATTTGCTCCACAATGGAAGACATTGGAGTTTGGAGGTTGTATGGGTAGACTGCTTTACCAGCACCATTGACAATCGACATAGCGAGTGGCACCTCAAACATCTTCTTGATCTCAGCAGCAGCCCTCACACTGGAGGACTCTTTGAGGAAGTAGTTGGATGGGGTCTCCTTAACGCTATACTTACCTATGGGTATACCGTTCTTGTCCATCTTGATGTCAACGATAGACCCCAGCATTTTGTCAAGCTGAATTCTGTTGTCTCCTGCAAGGAGTCTGTTGAATGCAAGTGTGGGGTCTGTTCCTTGGTCGAGGTAACGCTTCAATCTGTATCTAGACTGAGCTCTGTCCTTACCTAGGTTCATGCCTAAGTAGTACATCACATCAGCCATAGCTTCGATCCTCTCGTTTATATTAAGAGTACGGTCCTTAAGATTTCGGTAAGATCCTACCAATAGATCGATTCTGTTCTGACCTTGGAGCCCTTCTTCAATACCTTCCCCGAACTCCTCGTTGACAACAAGCTTACCCTCGTCGGTTACCCTCAGTGGTGCATTGTCTTTTTGTATTACTTTCTGTATACCACCACGGTTCCACTCATCAACTGCAGCTCGGGCTGCATCCTTTCTGTTTGAATCTATGATACGGCTGCTCTTGTTATTATCATCGTCAAAAGACTCTTCCAAGATGCGCAGTCTGTTGTACGTGTTGGCAAAGGTTCTCTTGAACAGTGCTCTCTGTTGTGGTGTAAACTCGTTATTGAGTGCATCCACTACAGGTATCAGCTCTGGGAACTCCAAAGACTTCACTCGTATTGCTTCTACTATGTCGTCAAGGCGTGTGTTGTCTGCAGCTGCAGGTACAATCAATCGCACTACGTGGTTGACATCAACGTATGTATAGAGCCCCAGGAAGTTTGGCTTCTCGGACTTAATGGTAGAAAGTATTCTCTTGGTCTCCCCACTCAGGCTATCCATGGGGTTTTGCTCTATACTAGACAAAGCATACACCTTGTCGAACTGCGATATCTCATCGAACTCATCTTCCCTATTCTTGTTCTGCAGGTCCTCTTTGTTGTTGAGCTGTTGGTACCTAATTGTAAACCCAAAGCGCTCGAGGTCCTGTATCATAGCACTGCGGAATCCATAGGACTCTATGTTGTCCAAGCCCTCTCTACTTACGTTGTCTTCCCAATTCTCGTAGAGTGATTTGAATACAAGGGCTGTCTTGTATTGGTTCTCGTTGCTCATGTTCTTGAGCAATGAGTCTGGTAGACCTGTATCACTTGGGGGCATTGGGATAGCTCCCAAGCTGTTGATGGTTGAGCCAAAGCTCTCACCTGCAGCAAGTGCCTGCTTAAGAGTTACAAAGTCCTGCGTGTTCAACTTAAGACCCGTGTCCTTGTATCTAACAGAGTCTCTGAGCAATGCTTCTGCCACTGAGCCCTTGTTGTCCTTTGACCCCAGCAGTTGTGCATACTCTGCTTGTGTCAGATCACGTCCCACCTGAGCTCTCTTGGCATTGAATGCTTCGATAAACCTAGTGCTCAAGGACAGTGTGATATCCTTATGCGTATCTCTATTGCCCACGAGTGGTACATACGCGAAGGCAGATGCCTTGGTAGTAAACTTCTGTGTGTTTCTCAGGTAGCTCTTTGGGATATTGTTGGACTCAATCAAAGAGTACAACTGCCGTATGCTTACTGGATCTATGAACAGAGCTTTGATGAAGTTGTACAAGTCTTTAAAGAACTTGCGGATCTTGCCTGGTAGAGTCTTACTTGTCTCCTCCACAGTCATGACGTAGTCTCGGAAGTCCTCAGCCATACGCTCCTCAAGACCAAGCTCTCTGAGTTGTTCAAGAGCAAGGTCGGGGTTAAGTCCCTTCAAGCTATTCAGCTCCTCCTGTGTAAGGTTGTATCTCTTTGCTGCCTCCTTGTACAATGCATTACGCTGCTTGTCATTAAGCAGTGTCCGGAATACATAGTGGAAACCCTCGTGGTATTCTGTACCTACCTCTGCCTGTGTCCACAGATGAACTGTGGCATTCTCCATATATCCATGAGCAACCCCATTACCGATACGCATGACCTGCTCGTACATCTCCACAGGTATGTTTCTCTCACGCAGCCAAGCCTTTGCTTGTTGCTCGTTAAGCACCTGTGATGATTCAGGTCTAAGTCTGAAGGGTGCGTCTGGTAGGTTGGGGTACTCAAGACCCGTCAACCGAGTCCACTCCGACTTCATTTCATCAATTTCCTCACTCAACTGAGCTCTATCACCAGCCTCTTCTGCATCTGATAACTGATCGATAGTACCCTCTATAGCTGCAGTCAGGTCGTCTAAGGTTTGTCTATTTGTTGTTTCAGAAAACGTAATGTTTCCATCTTCATCTATTTCACCATCTTCAACCACCCTGTCCCCTGCGGTGGGGTCTCCTTGAGGGTCGGGTATACTATTGGGGTCAAAGCCTGAGTCATCGGTTCCTGTCAAATCCCCAAGACCATCGAATGGATTGGAGGGATCTGGTGTTGTGCTGCTGTTCTTGGAGGGCTGAGTTTGTGGGACAGTCTCTTGTACTGCATCGTTTGCTTTCTGAACACTACCGTCTACAGTAAACTCGCCGCTAAGTCTTAGTCCTATGTCATGGAATGCTGTACCATTAACAGTTCTAACATTGGATGACAGTATACCATTGTGCCCTGTACGCGAAACACCAGGCTCAAGTCTTGTCAGGTACTGCATATGCCCACCCACTCCATCCTTGGCCTTAACTACATTACCGAATGGGTCTACAAAGTCTCCATTGGTATTCAGAGAGTCTTGTGACACTTGGTATCTCTTAGCCTTGACTACATTACGTACAAGCTTTTCAAGGTTCTTTATTGCATAGTCTGCTGCAGCTCTGTTGTCCAAAGCAACACCAACTTCATTGGTGAGTTCTGCTCCTGTTTCTCCGATTACCACTGTTGGTTCGACCAGGAGTGTTGCCTGCTCAACTTCAGTGAGGTCGTCGAATGTAAGCTTCTCCCCGTTCATTACCTTATCCAGGGTCTTGTTGCTTACGCGGATAAGCATCTTACCGTCTTTAGATACGCTTTGATCCAAGTTGCCGTTCTCATCTACGGCATTGAAGGTGTGCAATACAACATCACCTGCTTGCTTGGAGATGAGTATCTTGGGAGTTCTGCTGTCACCTAGACCTTCTATAGTATACAGAACATTGCTTCCCACCAGTCCCTGGAGTAAGTTCTGTGCCTCTTGATCGCTTCGCGTCATGGCATCAATGACCTCCCCCTGCACAGCTGAGGACAACGTAGCTGTCTGTCCCATTATAGGCATATACCCACCATTAGGATGCGGTACTACGAAGAACACCTGACCGGGTACCACACCTTTTGGCATTCTTTCTATGATAGACTTCTCTATCTCTTCGTATACCTCGTTGCTCAAGTCCCCTTGTGGTACAGTAAACTTATTGGAGCCATCTGGACCTATAGTAACTACACCGACTGCAGGATTACCAAGAGCTTCCACTGGGTTGTAGAAGAACTTTGTATTGGTTCTAGCGCCAAGTTCTCCTACTACTTCTGTGTTGTTTACATTACTAGCATACTTCTCAGCAATGGTTACCTCCACTGTCTCTCCAGTGAACTCTTCTCCTTGGAATACAGCTTCTCTGATGGCAGTTTTACCTGACTTCAGAAGACCCACCCGCTTGCCGTTGATCACAACGAACATAGGTATGTTTGCTACAGGGTCATTCTTCTCCTCCTCTGTGGCTTTTGTATTCCACCAGTCTGTCTCAACAATCTCTATCGTAGCTTTTGTGCCTGCCCCAATCTCTGGGTCTGCCAAGAGCTCTCTACCATCTAGTACAGACACTCCGTCTACTGTTTGAGTATCCCCAAACTCTCCTGCTACAGGTACCCCCTTGTCGTTTACAAGAACAATGTCCGTGCCTGGAACAAGTTGGAACTGTCCGCTTTTCTTCCCAGTCTCGGGATTGGTGGTTTGAGTTACAATCTCATTCTCTTGCCCTTCACGAACAGCGGCTTTACGAGCGCTGCCTCGTTGGTTTACGGAAGAGCTGGTGTCCTGACTATTGCCTGCCTCCTTTTTCCTGTTACGTCTGTTGCTATCTCTGGTGGTTTTTGTCTCCCCCTTCTTGCTCTTCTTACCAACAGCCTTTGTTCTCTTACCAGACTTTATATCAGCTTGGTCTATCTCCAAAGCTTCTCTCTCCAAAGCATCCTCTACTGTAGTAGGGTCAATGGCTGAAACAGCCTCCGGCTCCATACGTCTGTACTTTGAAAGGAAAGTATTACGCTGAGCAACTCTCTCATTCTTAGCTTCTACTACTCTCTTTCTCGCGCTCGGACTGACATCTTCTGGTAGATTTTTTAGGGCGGCCTTTATATCATCTACCCTCTCAGTATTTGTTATTACGTCGTCTGCCTGCTTGTCAATGCGAAGTTGCTCTTGTCTAGTCTCTTCAGCTTTTTGACGAGAGACAAACAAGTCTCTTGCTTCAGGAGATCGATCTAAGTTTTGATATGCAAGCGTAGCTGTATTGCGATCCTCCATCAGAGTTCTAATAGACTCCACTAGAGATGCAGCTTCAGCTGCTTTTGTAGGATCATTCTCTACAGCTCTTTTGTAAGATTCAAATGTTTTTTCATAAAGCTCTGTCTCAAGCACTCTGCGCACGCTTTCCTCACTGCTTTGAGGGTCTTCGAAGAATATCTCAGCCAGTGTCTTTCGTTGTACATCTCTAAGTTCTTCGATGTTAAGCTCTGGGTCAAGTGCAGCTAGACGTGCAAAGTCTTTTTCTAGCCTAGCCTCTGCATGCTTTGATTGAGTGGCAGCATAGACCATGGCTCTTTTGTAAAGATCTGTGTCTTCATCTTGTTGGCGCAGTTCTTCTAACCTCTCCTTGCCCCCTACCATACGAGTAAACCCTTTGAGCAACGCTCCCTTTGGGGATACAGGAGGATACATTTCTTGCACCTGCTCAAACATATCTTTTGTCTCCTGCGCTCTACTGATAATCTCATCTACTCTGTCCCTCTGCTGCTGCTCTCTAGATACAAACTCACCCATCATGCCAGTGGACGTCTTGCCCCTGAACTTCTTGCTATAAGAATCCACACCAAACAATGATTCAAACTCATCGGGAGAAAGTTCTTTTGCATCTTCAAGTCTCTCTATAAATGCATCGAATGTGCCACGTTTTGCATGTTCAAATGCAAGTGTGCGAAGCAAACCAAATCTAGCATCGTCGTAAGCTTGTACATCTCCTGCTGCTTCTGCTACCTCCATTTGTCGATAGTATCTCTCAGCTTGTTTATTCTCTCTCCCAGCAGTTTTCAGGTTCAAACTACTATCTAAGTTCTTAAAGTATTCAAGTGCCTCTTTGGTTCTGGCATCTTTTGCTCTAGCAGTCTTTACTCCCCCTATACCACCCGTCAGCAAACCCACAAGACCACCAACCATAGCCTGTTCTCTACCCTCTGGGGTAGTTATTTGAGGAGCTCCTCGTTCTGCAATGTTCAGCATCTCGGCTTTGTTCTTACGTCCGTTGGTAAGTGCCTCGTATATACTAACAGAGCCTGATTCTGCTTCTTCAGCTGCGTCTTTTGCTACACCAACAGCTCCTTGTGACAGTGCGTACTGAGCTGATTCTTGGAAAGATTCCGTAGCGAAGCCCCCAACTGTAGGCTTCAGGTATGTTCTAGCAAACTTACCACCCCTAGCTGCCCATCCAGGTAGTGCATCCAGATTATCTCTGAGTACTTTCTTACCACCTTCTTTTATAAATTTGGTTCCGTGAATTACATTGCTGCCTAATTGCATGGGGCGCAGCATACCATGAAATTGCAGAAGGTTGGTTGGCATTAGTACTGCCATGTTTGCATCAAACACTTGGTTAGATAGCAATCTAGCTGTTTGCTCGATGTCCTGCATGTCGGGAGAGGGGATCATGTTCTGATCTTCAACACCGTAACGCATCATGTAATCACCAATGAGCTCATCTCTTACTGTCCTTTCCGTCTCTCGTGCTTCTACTGCAGATTCTGCAATAGACATCATAGCACCACCCTCCAAGTAACCGAGTGCCTTACTGCCCGCTCTTACACCAGAACGTAGCTGCGATGCCTTTCTCATAGCTTCTATTGGAGCCATACCATTTTGGATAGCCTTAACAGCCCTGTACCCAGCAAGTCCCTTGCTTATCTTAGCTCCAGCACCTACTGCTCTTCCTACAGCCCCAAGCGCACCAACACCCCCTGTCAAATACATAGAAGCAATAGAGCCCAGTGAGTATGCAGCACCATTTGCGAAGGTGTCTGCCCAGAAGTTTGCATTGCCTAGCTGTGCAAGTGTCCCTTGTTCAGCCCTCTCCTCGTTTGTTTGATAGTTGGGCAGGTGCTCTCTAGCATGCTCATTGGCTTCATCAAAGAATTGACCAACAGGGTTGTTGGTCATGGACTCCTCAAAGTCCTCAAACCCGCTCAGTGCGTAGTCAGCAAGACCAAGAACATACCCTGCTGTGTTTTCAGACACAGCCCCAGTAAAAGTAAGACCAGCTTTAGCGAGTCCATTGCCCCACTTGTCCCAGTTAGATTGGTTGCGAGCTCTTTGCTCCTCCATATCTGTAAAAGGATCTACCTCAGTTTCAGGACTAAAGTATGTACCCTTGTAGTCATCAAAGCCCCCCACCATTGATCGGGTTCCTGCAAACACATTGTCAGAGGCAGGTCTTACAGTGTACGCCTCCCCCGTAAGTGGGTTTATATCTTCAGCTTTCGTGTAGGGTAAACCTGTCAGCGGGTTAATTTCTTCTGCCATGTTCTATAAATATACGATTAAACTGGGGGAAGTTGTTGCCCTTGTGCCCGCGCAGCTTCTCGTTGTTTATAAGCGAGGTCTGCTGCTCTTCCATCTTTTGCACCTAGGTCTCTCATCATTCGCTGATACTCCGTGTACGTAACTCTGAGATTATCAAATTGCTCACCGTTTGGTCCTGTGCCCGTGATGAAGACATACCCGCTAGTCAGGTCAAATGATGGCGCTGCTCCCTCTGCCGCAGCTTGTTCAGTAGCTGTAAATTTAATAGTCAGGTCAAGATTGCCGTCGTTATAAGGCACTGTTACAAACTTATCCTTTTTAGTTACACCTTGGTACGTATTGTGCACCTGATACGCACTCCTAAGAATCTCCTCATCTAGTGTTCCAGCAGTGAAAGATCCGAATATTTGTTGGGCTTCTCCTCCCAAACTCTCCAGAGGTACAACAACTACTTTGTCTTGAGTTTGATTGCCATCTCCGACTCCAACTTTAAACTTAACACGGAATGCTGGTACAGGCATTCCATCTCCTCTTGTCGTAAATGTAGCTTGAACCCCAACTATTTCATTAACCTTTTCTGAAGATACCCCCAAAACATCCAAGATTGTAAGAGCGCTATTGTCAGGACCTGCTGCAGTAGATGGTCTATTGAGCAATAATTCAGGGCCTGCATTTATAATCAGATTTGTAAACTTCTTCCAATCATCGTCTGATGCATAAGCTGGGATGTCGAATATAGGATAGCTAGAATTGCCTTGTGTGTTCTCATTGAACCATTGACCGCGCTGTTCCAAATTTGACATTATCTCGTCCATCAACCGACGCGAGTATCTCTTTTGACCTTCAGTTACGGCAGAACCAAGTCTATCGTAGTACAAGCTTGCAGAACTGTCCTCGTTATTGTGATGAGCTATGATAGCGTCAAGCTCTGCTTGAACATCTTCTAAGCTTACCGCACCTCCCATAACTGTATGTACATACTTCGCAACATCACCTATCTGATTATTTTCTTGGGTATACCCAAACTCTTTTAGTAGTTTTTCTGTTAACAACCCGGCGTGTGTAACAGCACCCACCACATTATCAGGGCTGGTTGCCTCAGATATGAACTCGTCGTAGGAAGTATACCCTGTTACGTCTTCTGCGTTTGCGGAAGATTCATTATTAGCATACTCGACCATGAGTGCGTTTGCTTCTTCCACTCTTCTGTAGTGTTCAACGTTCTGCTTCTCTTGTTCAATTTGCTCTAGGGCAGCCTGAACTGATACAGACGTTCCATCAGCAAGTGGTATAACATTGCCGTTGGCTGCTGCTACTTCATTGAGCCTAGCTCGAATCTGTTCCATAGACGTTGTATCCAAGTAGTCTACTGCGCCTTCTACACCCCCGGTGTACGTAAAGACACCGTCTACTTCTTCACCGAGAAGGAACGAATAATTATCAAGAATTTCCTGTCCTGCTAGATCGGCAAGTTCTTGCTGAGCAGTGAGATAGTTCGACAGAGACTCTGTTGTTACTCCCTCAATAGTCTCACCAGTGTTGGGATCTATCTGATTTCGTAGGTCACTAGTGATAACCTCACCGCCTCCTGTTATTGACGGTGGCATTGTAGGCTGTGGTGGTATACCGTTACCAGTAGTAGTACGTCTCCAGTTTTCTTTTTGTCTAGCGCTGTAGTCCATCTCGTAACCTCCACCCACAGTGTAGTTGACGGCTTTGGCCTCAATACCCATTCTGGTCAGACGTTCTTTTTCTGCATCAAGCTTTGCTGCTTTAGCAGTAGCTCTCTTCAATCCTACACCACCACCCATTGCACGTTCTAAGCTCGATATAGCGCTAACGGCTTCTGCCCTCTCGTTTGGAGAGAGGTCGCCTCTGTTTACTTTTGCCTCCAACGCAGCTTTCCTAGCTCCCAGTATTGCATCGAGGTCTTCCTCCAACATATCAAATGTGCTGAAGTCTGCATCCTGCTCCATATAAGCTCTCACATCCCCTCGGTTGAGCACCTCGTTGGTTACGGCTCTAACCTTATCCTCATCTACTTTGTAGGTTTCTCCTGACTCTGTGCGTACTATGAACTCATATGCACCATCGCTACTATCAATTATACCGTCCCCGTTAGTATCTATTCGTACTGTTCTAGGAACCTTTGTTACATACCCACCACTCTTCTCACCCTCTATGGTCTGCAAAGCAGCAAGTATCTCCTTGTCCACATTTACATTGTGTGCTATTGTGGTTGGATTGTAAATGCTACTTCTATCTAGGCTGCCGTCTTCTTTGTACTGCAACCCTGTATACCCCTCGTAATCACCCGTCTCTTCGTTGGTGCGCATCAGAGAGCGCTTCTCCCACTGGTTATACTGTTCGTTGGTGATACGACCGGCTTCCACAAGCTTAAGCTTAGCTTCTTTGTCTTTCTCTCTAGCTTCGTAGTTCTGCTTAATGGGCTCATACTGCCTAGAAAAATCCCGTACGTCCATATTAATGGCCATACCTAGGTTCTCAAAGTCCCCACGTTCTACGCGTGCCGCAGAGTTGTTGTGAAGCTTTTGCTTAAGCTCCTCTGCTTTCTCTACGTCACCTGCAAATTCTGCAGCAACAAGCATCTCATTCAATGCCTTGTCCAGCATTGAGTCAGAGGCAAAGTTCTTTACATACCTATCACGCAAAACCTCAGACACTTTTACGCTCTGAGGATCACGATAGACACTTCTATATGGATTGAATTTGTATGCCATTATCTTCTTCTTTGTACTCGCTTACGACTCTTAATATAACCACCACGTTTTTGTTGTTGTGGTTGAGGTACAGAGACTGGTGGCGCTGGTCCTCTTCTAGCATCCCTTATCGCTTTTCTCCCCTCTATTCTTGCTTGTCTCCGAGCACTGGGCTGTCTCTTCTTCTTAACCTTACCCCCTCCTTTCTGACCTTTCTCTTGCAACTGAGCAGCTAAAGTTGCAATCTCTTCCTCAGACATGTTGGGATTAGATCTGCGGAGTTCTTCTCTAAGCAACACACCAGTCTCACCTGATGTAGCTTCTGCCAATCTTTCCTGCCCCTTGTAGTCCAAGACATCTCCAGTAATACCAGCTACACGATCTGCTGCTGCATCAAGTGCGCCCATGACTTCTTCACGTCTGTCCTTGATCTGCTCTCTTGCAAGCTGTCTGTTAAACGTCTGAGCTGCAGCATCTTGACCGATGTTGAACTCAGATGTGCGTGCTCCCAACTTTGCTTCTTCAGCAGCCAATTGTTTGTTTGCTCTAGATTCTGCGTTTGCAATCTGCAAATCACCTTGCCTCTTTTTACCCATTGCAGCAATCATGTTTACCATACCTGCTGGTCCCCCTGCGTTGTTCTCAATGCTGGCCATAGTTGCTCTCATATCTGAGGCATTAGATGACCTTTCTGCATTGAAGTTTACTCTTGGGAGCTGTGGCTTAGCGTAAGACTGTGGAGCATATCCAGGCACTCTGGTTGGCTTCTTCAACAGAGCATAAGCTGGTGGTATCAGCTGTGCTGCACCCGCAAGCAGAGCTCCCAATGGTACATCTCTCTTCTTATTTACTTGTGTTTCTGGCTCAACAGTCCCTTCTGGTTGTTCAGGCTCTGGCCCTTCTACAGGATCAGGTATCTCAACGTCCAGTTCAACCTCTTCATAGTTCAACTCTTCTGGTTCTGGGGGTCGCTGTAGCAAGTTTCTACTAGCCCACTGTTCTCCAAACACCAAGTCATCTGCATCATTCTTTGCGGATATCTTACCGCTTACCAAGTCATCCGGCAGGTTGTTGTACCACTCACGGAACTTAGACTTTTCTTCTTTGGTGTTAAATGCATCTGGATTGAAGCTGCCGTCCTCATTCTTGTACTTGGAGAAGTCAAAGTTTCTATTCTCCTCGGGCAGGTTCTGCATGTCACTCTCCATCTTCTGCAGCCAAGTACCTATTTGGTCTTCTTTATTACCCCCATAGATACGTCCAGAGCCATCTTCTTTTGCTTCCTCTTTAGCACCAGCCTCTGCACGTGCAGCACGTTTAGCTTCGTTTTCAGCTATCACTCTGTCTCTTTCAGCTCTTGCTGCTTCAACATCCTCAAGTGTTCTACCTTGGTTACGTGCATTGGTGGCAGCTCTGTTCAGCTCTGTTGCACGCTCTTCTCCACTCATGTCGTTTGAGAAGTTACCCTCACCAAGTCCAGCAAGAAGATCAGCAGTTCCTCCTGTTTGCATG